>JAAGKN010000680.1_pt1 | contig 141075 bp, 134 predicted proteins | sample 6206371 | NCBI WGS metagenome assembly JAAGKN01 (sample SAMN11533720, study PRJNA540317) | gut metagenome | isolation source: fecal pellets from male and female animal of same cohort | host: Peromyscus leucopus | place: USA:CA | collected 2017
TGTCTACTTTTTATTGACAACTTCACAATTTTATGTGTGTCTTTTTCTTGTTTTATGATAAAATGAAATTAGGTGTTTATATGAAATATGATGATCGATTTAAATATTTAGTTGGTGGCTACTATGGTATTAAAACTATGGATGAATATCCATCTAAATTGTTTATTTTAAAAGAGGCTGAAGATTATATTAAAGAGTATGTTAGACTAAGTAATGATGCATGTGATTATAAGAGCATAGCAGAAGATATTAAGACAACTGAATCATTGAAAGAAAAACTTCAAGATAGTTTAATTCTTTTACAAGATATTAATGGACCAATTGAATTAGTCTTAATGATAAAATTAAAAATTAAAGAAATAAAATATAACGAAAATCACTAAATTTGTTATAATTAAAGTGAAGGGTGCTAGTGTAATACTAAAAATATTAGTAATTGAGGTATAAAAATGTATGATGTAGTAATAATAGGAGCTGGTCCTGGTGGACTATTTGCTGCCTATGAATTGATTGAAAATAATAAAAAGCTAAAAGTTGCTTTAATAGATAAAGGAGCACTCGCATCTAAAAGAGTCTGTCCTATGGCTAAAACTGGTTGCATTTGTAAGAACTGTAAACCGTGTGGCATTTTATCCGGATTTGGTGGAGCTGGAACCTTCTCTGATGGTAAATTAAATTTTATTCCTAAATTGGGTAAATCAGATTTATTTAAATACATGGGAAAAAGTGAAGCAATAAAATTAATTGATGATACGGAGACTATCTTTAATAAATTTAAAATGGATGCTGAAGTATATCCAACAGATATGTTGAATGCGGAAAAAATCAAAAAAGAAGTTGCTAAACAAGGTTCGGAACTATTGATTATTAAACAAAAACATTTAGGTTCTGATAATCTTCCTACCTATATTGAAGATATGACAAATTACCTAATAGCAGCAGGTGTTGAAGTTTTACCTAATTCGAATGTCTTTGATATAAAAAAAACTAAAAATAATTATGAAGTATTATTTAAAAAGGGTTCTAAAGAAGAAAGCATAAAGGGTAAGCATATTATTGTATCACCAGGAAGAACTGGAGCTAAATGGGTACAAGAACTTGCTGATAAGTATAAAATTGAATATTCTAGCCAATCAATTGAAATTGGAGTTAGAGTAGAAGTAAGAAAAGAAATACTTGAAGATATTACTAGTATTATCTATGATCCAACAATATTTATTAAAACTGACACTTATGGCGACGAAATAAGAACATTCTGTACTAATCCTGGCGGATTTGTTGCTAAAGAAAACTACGAAGGATACATATGTGTTAATGGTCATGCTCTAAAAAATACTAAATCCAATAATTCTAATTTTGCTTTTATATCCAAAGTAAACTTAACGCATCCAACAACCAATACCCGTGATTATGGTGAATCAATTGCTCATATTGCATCAGTTTTAGGAGCTGGTAAACCAATTGTTCAAACGTTAAAAGATTTACGTAATGGAAGGAGAAGTGAATGGCATCGTATCGAAAAAGGTTTCGTCGAACCAACTTTAAAAGACTGTGTAGCAGGAGATTTAGCATTAGTTCTTCCACATCGTATAATTACAAATATCCTAGAAGGACTTGAAAAACTTGATCGAATTATACCTGGTGTCAATAATGATGATACACTTTTATATGGACCAGAAATTAAATTCTTCTCGAATGAAATAAAAACAGATAACAATTTTAAAATAGCTAATGAAGATATTTATTTTATTGGCGATGGAGCTGGTAAGGCAGGTAATATCGTTACAGCTGCGGCCACAGGTTTAGTTGCATCACGTGCCATTTTAAAAAATAAGGAGAACAAATAGTTCTCTTATTTTCTTGCTAAAATTCACTTTATTTGCTAGAATAATAGCAATTTAAGGGGGAAATCACATGAATATAACAAGTGAATTGATAGGAGAACTATTCTCTAAATGTTTTTTTGACGATGAGGAAATCGTTAACGGACGACCAACTAGTGACTATTGTATGGTTGAATCGCCACTAATCAAAAAAAATTTAATTGTTTTCTCAGCTAATCATCTAAATGAAATAAAAAAAGACATTATTGCATTAATTAGTTTAATACCAAATATTGAAGAAGGAATATCAATTGAAAACTTACGTGACTACGATTGGGGAAATGATGAGGATTTAAATAAATTACTTCTTATGGGAAATGCCACATCAACTCTAAATATCTCATTTATAGAAGTTGGTAATGAAAATGTTTGCTTTATTAAAAGAGATAAATCTTATGATAATGAGGAAATAAAAGGTTTACCAAAAGAAAATATTCCTGAAGTTAAACAAGAAATTAAAAGAGGTTATACAGAAGAAGAAAAAGAAATAATTAGACAAAATGGTGAAAGAATTACACAAGAATTAAATGATTATCTTTCTACTATTAGCCGTGGACTTGGATTCTTTGGTATCAAAGTTGAATTAGATAAAAATAGTCGAAATAAGCTTAATTTCTATGATCAAGAAGATAATCTCTTATATGAAAGAGTGTTTTTAGATACTGATGGAATTGTTGGATTAGAAGGTATGTTAAATCAAAGACTTAAATGTGAATTTAAGGATAAAGACAATAACGATATATTATATATATATGACAATCGTCATATTTTTAAGCAAAACTCCAACGAAAAGAACTTTGGAAGAGGTATTGAATTAAAAGGCGAAGAAGGCAATTATGAAAGAATTCAAATTTGGACAATCAATCCTGATGATGAATATACTATTAAATCTTTAGAAGTTGATGAAGAAAGTCTCGATTTAGAACTTGAAAATGCCTTTGGACCATATGGCAATTATGTCGATGGAACGACTAGAAAAGTAAAATATCATTCTCCACTTCATCATCGACCATATTTTTCTATGATCGAAAAAGTTTGGCCTCATGAAGGAACATATTTATACTGTGATGAAGATGGTTTTAAGGCTTTTAATGAAGAACCTATTGTTCATTATCAAAACCGTAAAATGTTTGATTTATTAGCTACAAACTTAATTGCTCATCCAAGAAATCGTGAGGCAATTAATTATCTTCTTGAAGAATTTGAAAGAATAATGCCTGGAACAAAAGAATTCTTTATTGCTAATTCAAATTTACTTACCTTTTTATTAAATGTTGACTATGTTGCTGATCCCGTATCAGAAACTATCATAAATAAAGCCATAAATCATGCTTGTGACTTTAAAAAGAATGAAATATCTAAGAAATAACTAAAAGGGATTAATCCCTTTTTTTATTGTTGTTCCTAATTTGACAAAAACACCAATATTTGTTATTATATACCACAATTCAAAGGGGGAATTGGCAGTGAGATTAGATAGAATTATGGGGGTTGTTCTATCCATCTTAAGTATTTTCTATATTGGTTTTTATTATTATAACAACCAAGAATTAAATGACAATCCATTTGAATTATTAACTGATGCAGGTTATCTAAGTGATAATGTTGCCGAGTTTAGTGAAAAAGTACTATCTAGTAACGATTCAACCAAGGAGCTTATTGAGTTTACAAATACCAATAGTTATCCTGTCGAATTGAATCAATCTGACATAACAATTACTTGTAATGGTACTGGCGAAACTAAAGAAAAGGACGAATTATTAGTTACTAATAATTATAAAGTCAAGGCTAAGTTCTCAAAAGAGAAAAATAGCACTTTAGATAACTTCATCGTTGTTAATAAGGGGGAAAAAGCCTATATTCATATTATTAGTGAATATAATGGTGATTTACCAACTAATCAAGTTAGCTGTGAATACAGCCTTCAAGTAAGGTCTAGTTAATTTGACAAATGGCCTCAATTTTGCTATTATATAGCACATAAGTTTGGGGTTAAAACCAAATTAAAAAGAATAAAAAGGGGGACAATATAATGGGTAAAAAACGTAGAAGAAGATTCAGAAGAAGACTTTTACGTTTCTCCCCATATATAATTGTTATGAGCTTAGGCATTGGTTATGTCGTTAAGTCATTTGGCGGAGAAATAGTACAATGGTGCAATTATTCATCACTTCGTGACAATGTAGTTAAAGAAGAAGTGTCCGATGAGTCATTTGAAGAACCTACTGTTGAAACACCGGAAACTACACTAGAAACTATACCAGAAAGTGAAGAAGAAACCATCGAAGAAGAAGTTCTAGAAGAAGAATCAGAAACAGAAGAGGAAATAAAAGTCGAAGTAATATCTGATGAATTACTTTCCTTAGGTTATAATTTTCCTAGCGTTGATCTTTCTGAACCTTTAGAAAAAAATGAAGATACTTGTGGTTGGATCATTATTGATGGTACCAAAATTAGCTATCCGATTGTTAATGCAACAGATGAAGAAAATAGTTATTATGCTCATCATGATTTAGAAGGTAATGAAACTAGTGCAGGTACAATTTACGTAGATACTAGATGTAATTCATTAGATAACAAAACCTATGATTTAAGTGATGTTACATTAGTTTATGGACATCACATGAAAGGTAATAAGATGTTTGCCGATTTATGTAATTACATGGATGAAGATTATATAAATGAGCATCCTTTTGGAGTTATCTATACACCTGATGGTTATGCTTATAAGATAACGTTCTTTGCAGGAATGCGTTTCAGTGGAGAATCAGACAAACCAATCTATCGAGAATCACTTGAAGATATGGATGTATTTAATGAATATATTGACAGCATTAAAGAAGCATCATCATTTGAAAGTGATGTTGAAGTAAGCTATGGCGATAAAATTATTGGATTAGTAACTTGTGAATATTCAGCAGGTCTAAATTCAAATTATCGATATGGATTATTCGGTATATTAGAAAAGCAATATATCAATGAACAACAAATAGAAAATAGCATAGATAACACTAATGGTGTATCTCATGCTTTAAAATAATAAAAGGAGATGGATGAAATGAAAAATTTAAAAGTATATGGAAGTATGTTAGCTCTAGTTGCTGCATTAACTGTATCACCATTTGCAACTAAAGATGTTTATGCAGAAGAATTAGTTCTAGAAAACGTTGACGAAAGTCAATTAGGACAAAGTGAGCAAAACGCTCAAAACAATGATCAAAACCAAAACAATGATCAAAACCAAAATAATGATCAAAACCAAAATAATGATCAAAATCAAAATAATGATCAAAATCAAAATAATGATCAAAATGCTCAAGCAGGTCAAACTGGTGAATCAGAAGGAGATGTTCTTTTTGAAGCTGGGGAAGATGATTTCGTTTTAGAAGATGTTCAAGGAAATCAAAATGTTGATCAAAATGGAAACCAAAACAATGATCAAAATCAAAATAATGATCAAAACCAAAATAATGATCAAAACCAAAATAATGATCAAAACCAAAATGAGAATCAAGAAAATATTGATGGGTTTGAACAAGAATTTGATCCAAATAACACTACTATTGATAAAGAAGATGAAAAATATAATACAGGAAGAACTGAAATACCTGATACAGTAAAAACTGAAGCTGAAAGAAAAGGTATTTCTAAAATACCTGGAAATCCAGGAAACCCTGATGATAAAAACGAAGAAAACAAAGAAGAGCATCAAGAAGAGCAAACAACAACAACTACTACAACCACGACAACAACAACTACAACAACAACTGAAACTACACCTGATACTCCTGTTCCAAAAATGGGTATCTCGTTAAAATCTGTCTTTGCTATCGGAGGAGCAGTTGGTTTAGTTGGTTCTGCTTACATTGGAATGAATTATACTAATTCTATGGACAATTTAGGACAAAAAGTTGTAAAATCTAGAAAGAAATTCAAAAAGAGAAAAAAATCTAAAAAAAGATAAAAATTAAGACTGATTAAATTCAGTCTTTTTTTATTGGCATTGAACATCTTTAATTTACATATAATAGTAATAAAGAAGTGTAAATTTATTTACATTTGATTTAATTTGGTTTAAGTAATGTAGTATAATATCCATATAGGCGGTGATTATATGCTAATTTTAGCTAAATCAATTTTAGGTCTTACTTTAGGTTTTGTAATTGCTATAGTAGTAGGATTAATAATAATTCCTGTTTTAAAACAATTAAAAGCTGGACAAAATGTTAGTAGACTCATTAACAAACGACATTTAAAAAAAGAAGGTACACCAACTATTGGAGGATTAATATTTATTATACCACCAATTATTGCTCTAGCATTATTAGCATTAAGAGGGAGTGTAACTATATCTTCTAATTTAACGATTGTAATATTTGTTTTTTTAGCTTATGCTCTGCTAGGATTTATTGATGACTTTTTAAAGATTAAATATCATAATAACAAAGGACTTTCAACCATTACTAAATTAGTTGCTCAATTACTAATAGCTGTCGTATTCTACACGATCTATAAGCATAGTGGGGGATCAACAGTTTTAGAAGTATCATTATTTGGTGTTAAATGGGAACTTGGCTGGTTCTATGGCTTGTTTATCCTATTCTTACTTGTTGGAACGACCAATGCAGTCAATATAACAGATGGTTTAGATGGCTTATGTGGAGGTCTTTCTGTGATGGCTTTTCTGGCCTATGGTGTCATATCATGGGGTAGTGATTGGATTGCTGGATATGAAGGACTTGCTATTTTCTCCTTTGTCCTTGTTGGATCACTTCTAGGATTTTTACTTTTTAATTCGCATCCTGCTCGTGTATTTATGGGTGATACTGGTTCATTAGCCTTAGGAGGCGCCTTAGCAACTATCGCAATATTAACTCACCATGAATTATCCCTTGCATTAATTGGTGGAGTATTTGTAATCGAAACATTATCAAGTTTAATTCAAATAATCGCAATTCGTAAATTCAATAAAAAAGTATTCTTAAAAGCTCCAATTCATCATCATTTTGAAGAATTAGGATGGAGTGAAACTGACATTGTTAAAGTATTCTGGACAATTGGATTCTTACTTGCTATGTTCGGTGTTGTCTATGGTGTTTGGTTATAGAAGGATTTATCCTTCTTTTTTATTTGACTAAAGTTGAAAAAATGGTATAATATAACATCGTGTAAAAAAAGGGGGAAGTATCAGTGCAAAGATATAATACTATTATACCAATTTTATTAAGTATTAGTTTATCGACAACTAGTTGTGTCTCACAAGATATTGTAAATCAATCAACTATTACTAGCTATTCTTTGACTCAAGAAGCTCCTTCCTTTTCACCCGAAATGGATTCTTTAACGGAAGAATATTATAATTACTTTGATAATTTAACATTTACTTATAATTATCAAGAAAAATATTTAACACGTGCTCAAATAGATGCATTAATTGAAGAAAATGAAACAATTGAAGAATGTACTTTCTCGTTTGATGGAGATATCTCATCAATTGCCAATCAGATTAAAGATAATTCTAATAGCAATTCATTTTTTACGAGTGATACCATGACGATTTTAAATCGTGCTTTAAAGAAAATTTATCTTAATTCCAAAAGTGATAAAGATGAAGATTTTCATAAACTATCGACTATTAAAATTGCTTATGGTAATGGTGATGATATTGGCGTATTTGAAAATAGTGATGCTCATTATGTGGCTTATTTTGATGAGGACACTAATACATTATATTTAGACAAAGAATATATTAAATTAGTTTCAAGTGAATTAGTTATATCTAGTAATTATTATTTAGAATATCTTTTAGAGCATGAGCTAGATCATGTAAGACAAGTTTTATGTGATTGTAATAAAGACGTTAAAAATACTAAATTTTCTTATAATGAATATGTAACATTCTTATTAGAATCAACAGCTGAATCTTCTCTTTATAATGAATTAAATTCTAATTTTAAAATTGATTATACTTATTCTGATGAACGAGCTAAAGAAAGTGAAATACTTCTTTTAGGATTATTTTCTAATGATTCAGTAGATGAATTCTATGAATCTATTTATAATAATGACTTAGCTAGTTTATTTGACTATTTAGATTTAAGTGATGAGGAAATATATGATTTTTATAATATTATTTATGCCATTGATGGTACTATGTGCCGCAATGAATTACCATATGAAATATTTTCAGATATTGAAGAAGTAACTTATGGAGAACTAAAAAAAGAAATAGGTTATGCTTATAAACAAAATTTGTTTAAAATGGTCATAAAGCGTATGTTAAAGTATAATAGTGAAAATAATATTTCTCTAGAAGATAATTTAGCCATGTATTACTTAATTAAGAGTTTAATATTTCAAGATTATTACTACTTTGAAGAAAATGATGATTCCTTCAATAAAGTATATCCAGAAGAAATTGGTGCAATGGTAAGTATGGATGAAGAATTCTTAAAATATTTAGCTAGTAAATATCAGAAAAGCCTTGATGATATAAAGGAAATAGAAAGTATTGATGGATATATCTTGAGTAACTCTTTAATAGAGTACATTAAAACAGGAGAAATGCCATATGACAGTTACTCTAAAAAAGTAAAAAGATTAATCGATGAATTTCCCACAATAACTAGTATTTTAAATAACTATACTGATGTATATTTAAGTAGTTATTCATCATCAACTAAAGAATATGAACTAAAATAGAAGGTAAATCTTCTATTTTTATTTGTTTTATGCTATTATAAAGCCTAAAAAAGAGGTATACCTATGAATTATGAAATACTATTAAATAAGCTATTAAGATTACCCCATAAAAAGGGCGTCGAATTACTGAGTGATTACCAACATCATCACGAATTCAGGGAATTCTCTGAGCAACAAAGAATACTTGATATTATGACTCTAAAAACTACGCAATTAAACCGTATAAAACAAGAAGTAATTGTAGAAACTGTTTTTGCTTTAAAAATGATGTCCTTAAGAAGAGATGGCTTCAGTAAAAGTGCTTTTGAGTGCATCAAAGAATATCCTATGCTTCTTTGGCTTGAAGGAATAGGTGCGCTAGAACCAAAGGAAATAAATTCTTTACTTAATAATTTTCATAAAGAATTTAATTCTAATCTAATTGAAACATGTATTATTAATCTACCTGATAATATGCAAATAACAGCCATCAATAAATATCAAAAAGAACTTGATCCTGATGGAGATTTATATTATAACTTTTATTACTCAATTTCTGATGCCGCTCGACAAGAGTTAGATAAGTTATATCCTAATAAAATAAATAATAAACTATTATTACAAATAAAAGATTCTAAACAAGAAGAATTAATTGACTTATTAAAAGCAAATCTCGATAATTTAGCTAATTATAATCCTGATGAAATAATTGAAGCAGTATTATTGAATGTGACAAGTTCTGGTATCTTATCCGAATTTTTCCAAATATTTAAAGATGGAATATTAGCATGCTCTGATTCTAAATTTGAATTCTTACTTAAACGATATAAGTATTTACCATATATATCTGACGATTTTGACAATGAAGATGAGATAATGGATAATTTACATTTGTTTACATTTTTTAAAGAAAAGTTTCACAAAATAGGTCTTGTTAAAACTTTAAAGTTATTTAACAAAGTTAAAAACTATGGCATTAATGAATTAAGTAAAAACATCATCTTTGAATTTTTAGATATTGCTTATGAAGATAATGAATTAAATGAATATATAACTACGGAAACTTTAGAAGCTATAATAAAAAAATATGCGAGTGAATGTAATAACCGAGAATATACGATAGAAGAATTAGAAGAACTATCCGACAAATGCGGAAAAACAGATAAACTTATTAAAGATGATTTTATTTTAGCTATAACAGCTTGTGGCAATCTTTTAAAAAATAATAAGATAAATAATCAACATCCCTTATATATAAAACTTCGTAATTTATTTAACCAAGATTTATTTGAACGTCTAGAAAAAGATGGCACCGTTTCGGAACACTTAGATTTTAATGGATTATTTTATCGCTTAGCTAAGGGAAGTATTCCTTTTGAGGATATTTATTTAACTAAAACATATCGAGGATTAATTTATTTATCAAAATGTGGAATAACCAATAATGACGTTGATAATATAACTAGCCATCTAACCGATAAACAAGTATTAGACTTAAATATAGCGCCTCTATTAAGATGGAAAAAACAACTTGACTTTACAAAAGATGAAACTCTTGAAAGAATGGGGCTACAATTATTACTATTCTTTGGAAGTCAAAAGGGCGAGTATCTAATAAAATCTAATCTTGCCCGTAATCGAATGGAAAGTTTATTTGATGGCCTAAAATATAAAAATATAAAAATTGATTCTAAAGGAAATTCTATCATCAATGAAGAACTTAATAATTACTTATTTGGTTATGGCAAGATGAATACTTCAAATACTGTTATTAATCGTCTTATTCGTGGAGAAATTATGGACTTCGAGAAATATTTTCTTGAGTTATGTAATAATTTTTATGATATAAAAGACAAATGTAATGGTATCTTATCTATTAAGAGAATTATACGCGAATTAGAAAGAGTTCCTTTACCAATTGAATTAAAACCTGATGAAAAACATTATGAAACATCATTAAAAGAATTAAATACTCTTGATAAAAGTATTTTAACTGAAGCCGTTAAGTTATTAAATGCGGCTCGTGCACGTAAGTCTTCAACTATCCCTAAAGTAAAGGGGAAGATGGGGGATTTTACCTATGAAATGCTTGATTTAAATGATCCTTTAAATATTGCTGTTGGTTATTTATCCCATTGTTGTTTTAAAATTCAAGGTATGTCTTATTCATCATTAATTCAAGCTATGCAAAGTCGCTATGGAAGAATATTTGTAGTGTATTATAAAGGATCTTTCTTAAACCAAAGTTGGGTATGGCGCAATGGAAATGTTTTATGTTTTGATTCCGTAGAATCAGGTAGTCCAGTTCATGGAGCTTACAAGGATGATATTAATCTAATTGATGTTTATTTAGAAGCAGCTAACAAAATAGTTAATGAATCTAATGACTGCGAAGATCCTCTCCAAGCTATTAAATTAGTAACTGTTGGTCGCTCTGATTTTACTTTTTCTAAGAAGTTAGAACCATTCGTTGGTGATATGCCAAAACCTCTTGAAAAAGATTTATATTTAAGTGATTCGCGTCGCCAAAATATTTTAGCGGGAATTAATGAAAATATTAATTATGGTCATGTTGGTGCTGAATATAAAGATCCAAGAAATACTCCAACGATAATTAAAGATATTAAAAAATGTGATTTAGACACTCTTGATGAAATATTAATTAAAATTGAAGCTTTACGCTATCAAATAAATGATATTGAATCTAACTTAGATATCAGTACATGTGAGAGTATTCTCTTTGGTGATGATTGGTATATTATTGTTTATGGAGACCAAACTTATGAAGAAGGAATTCCTACTGATGAAGAAGCTTTAGATGAATATAATAGTTATTGTAAAATAGTCAAAGAAAAGAATAACTATTCTAAGATATTAAGGAGGTAAATATGTTATATTTAGAGAACGCAATTGAACATTTTCAATCTGCTAGAAGTAACTTGGGCTATGATGGTCCAGCCGAATATTTTTATCATCGTATTGCCAGAATGATACCCGATACGGTTGATTTAGATACTTTAATTTTAGTTTTTAAAATAGCTCTATCTGATGCCGAAAAAAGAGGAGAAAACACTCTTGGTTTTATTGCTCTAGTTCCTCGTTATATTGAACAATTTGCTTCACCTGAATTTGCTAATGAATTCCGAGAAAAATATATATTCCAAGTTTTAGGAATAAATAAGCCTGATCTACCTGATGTTGACTATGGAATAACTGAAGTATCACCTCATGTTGTCGATATATCAAAGAAAGATTTAGGGGAAGTTATAGCAAATTTATATAATCAAGCGTGTCCTGTCGGTAATGGATTTATGCATTATGATCCAAGTACTTGGGATAGAGATTATGCTAATGCCTATTTAGAACATTATAAAGATGAATTAATGGATGAAGAAGGTTATATTTACATCAAATATATTTTAGGAAGACCTATGTATTTAACGATTCATAATAATCTAATATACTTAGAATCTTATGATCGTGATAATGGGGCTTATTTAGGAGAAAGAATTATCAGAACTATTCCTGATAAAAATCTTAGGAGGTCATTATGATAAAAGTAGTAAGTAGTAGAAAAAGTAAAATACCTTTAGAACAATACTTACATAAAATTTATAAACAAGAAGAAGCCAAACAAGTTGAGCAACTTATTGAAAATCCTGATAATACAGAAGGAATCAATCCTAAAAATCTTAATAGATATTTAGGTATTGCTAAACGTGAATTAAAAAAACAAGAGATCCAGGAAGAACATTCGAGAAGAAGTTTATAATATTAAACTTCTTTTTTCATATACTTTAATATGAGAAAAAAAATTATATTATTTATAACTATTTTTTTAACTATTTTTGGGATTATAATGATTTCTTCATCTTCAAGTATTTGGGCTGAATACAAATTTAATAATCCCTTTAAATTTACCATGCATCAATCTCTTTTTGCTATAATCGGAATTGTTATTATGCTTATTGTAAGTAAAATAGATTATAAATTATATTATAAACATGCTAATCATATTTTATTTATAGCAGTAATTCTTTTAATACTTGTTCTTATTCCAGGAATCGGTATTATTAGAAATGGTAGTCGTAGTTGGTTTGGTATCGGTTCATTTGGTATTCAGCCGAGTGAAATAGCGAAAGTTGCCTTAATTATCTTTGTATCTAAATATTTATCTAAAAATGAACGAGATATGGATAAGATATTAAGTAATGCATTACCTATAATTGGCATTATTTTTATAATATTTTTTCTAATTCTTTTAGAACCAGACTTTGGTAGTGGCGCAATTATCGTTTTATCATTAATTGTTTTAATATTTACTTCTAATATTAAAATATCTTTTTTTGTTAGACTTGGGATTTTAGGAATAGCCGGTGTAGCAGGACTAATTATTGTGGCTCCATATCGTATGGCAAGAATAGTCGCTTATCTTAATCCTTGGAGTGATCCTTTAGGTAGTGGATTTCAAATAATTCAAAGTTTATATGCTATTGGTCCAGGAGGCTTATTTGGACTTGGTTTAGGTAATTCTATTCAAAAGCATTTTTATCTACCAGAACCTCAAACTGATTTTATTTTTGCAATTATTTCTGAAGAACTAGGTTTTATTGGCATTCTTATTTTAGCTACCTGTTATATTGTCTTATTCTATAATGTTATTAAGTTATCTTTAATGACTAAAGACTTATTTGGTAAGTATCTGTCGTTTGGTTTAATAATAGAATTAGTATTACAGACTTTACTTAATTTGCTTGTTGTTGTTGGTTTAATTCCCGTAACTGGAGTAACCCTGCCTTTCTTAAGTTATGGAGGCTCATCTTTATTAACATGTCTTTTAATGATTGGTATAATTTTAAATATATGTAATGAATTAGATAAATAGTTGATTCTTTTGCTAATTATCTTTATTTATGGTATTATAAACAATCAAAAGAGGGATTATTTATGGAATATAGATATAATGATAAACTTTATGTTCTTGATCAAGAATTATATGATGACAAAGTATTCGATATTGTATATCAATATACTCACTATCGTTTAGATGGGAATATAAATCGCTATGACGTAATTGTCGATCCAGAATGCTTAAAAAATATTATTATAGATACTATCCTATGTCAGATTCCTAATGCAACTTTAATGGATTTAAGCACCTTTAATACTAAAAATGAATATTTATCTTCTAAAGAAGAGTTTCTCAGAAATAATCAAGTATTAGTTTGTATTAATCAAAAATCTTTAATTGAAAAATTACCTTTTTTAACCCCTGAAGAAAGAGAAGCATACTTTTATCACAATATAATTAATTTCTTATGTGATAGTTATTCAAAAGAGGGGATTAATTACCAAGAAATCATGTTTTATACTAATCAGGAATATCGTCGTTATATCAAATATGCTTACGATATATCATCACGTTCTAATACGATATTCTTTAATAATTCTTTAGTTGATGAGAAAAACAAAACTCTTACTCTTGATGATACTTTAGAAAGAGAATACCATAATAAAAGAAACTAGATTTTAGTTTCTTTTTACATGGTTGGATTTTGTGGAGTAGTAGGAGTGGCAAGTCCTAATAAATCCAGTAAATACTTATAGAAGTTAGATTCTTCAATATCTTTTAAAGTTTTTTCCATTTTTTTTGTATCTTCTTCTTTTATTTCTTTCATATCAATTGCCTTATCTAATTTAGTTGCTTCAAGTCTTGTACCAACCATGATTTTAAACTCCGCATTAACTTTTACATCATAACTTTCAACACTGCTAGCCAAATCACAATAAAATTCGAAATTGCCGATAGCTTCTGTATCTGAAAAAGATTTTAGTTCGATAATCAAATATCCCTTAACTTTATTTCCATTAGTATTCATTTCATATTCTAATTTAACCTTATTATCGCTAAGTTCTTTTATAACAACTTTAAAAATTTGTTCTTTATTATAAGTTGTTGTTATGGTAACAATTTCATTTTTGGTTTTTAAATTAATTTCATAGATATCACTTTTTTCAAAATCGGTAAAAGATATTTTTATATTATCTTTATCATTTATTAATTCTAACTTAGCTTGATTATCAACAATTTCCGCCTTTACAAATTTATAAGTAATTCCCGTTGTATAGATTATAAAATCCGTATTATCATCGTCATTAAAATCTTTATAAAAATCATCAGTTTGCATTTCCTTTAAAGTCTTTTTTAATTCTTCTTTATCAAGTTCAAGGATTTTACTTAGATTACTCAAAACATCATCTTTTTCTAAAAGAATTTCTGAAAAAGTAAATCCTAATTTTTTAGCAGAATCTTTTGTAAAATGATAACTAATTTTATTAACGTTTATTTTATTCCCATTTATCTCAATTTTTTCTTTAGTAATTTTCATACTATCTTTATCTAAATATTTAATTAAAGCATCTTTTAATTCTCTAACAGTGTCATCTAAATCTTTGATAGAATAGCTATTAGCGTTAAACTCTTCTTGTATTTTATCAATATCAATACTTTCAAATAAGTTTTCTTCAATGTCTGTACTATAAATATTATTATATAATGCTTCACTTTCAAAGTAAGCCTTTTTACCTTTAAAATACATTGTGCCATCTAGAATATTTTTTTCATTTTCTAGTACTTTAGCCCCAAATGTGAACAAATCATTTTTTACATCAATACCATAATTAATATTAAAAGTATTATCTTTTAATTTATTAAAGTTCATATAACTTCCATCTAATTTAACATCAGCTTCAATACTTTCTGAAATTTCATCAAAATTAAAATAGGTAGTTTCTGTTTCTATAGAATCCTCAATAGAAGCATGGAAAACATCATAAATATTATTAATAGCTTTTGAAAATATTTTGGCCGGATCATTAACGAATCTAAAATAGGAAAATAGGGCAACTGAACAAGATACGAGCAACAAGACAATCATTATAATAACTATTAAAGGACCAACTTTTAATCTTCGTCTCGTTACAAATTGAGTGGTTTCTCCTTTAATTTGTTCAATTCTTTCGTTTTCCATACTTCGACACTTCTCTCTATAATGATTTTAGCATAGTTTTTCCTAAATAAAAAATGTTTTCAAACAAAAAAAGATGATTTATAATTATATAAAGGAGTAGTATTATGAAAAGAGTAGATAAAAATAACTATTATTTAGATATTGCAGAGAGCGTTTTAGAAAGAGGAACTTGTTTACGAAGAAACTTTGGAGCTATTATTGTTAATGATGATGAAATAATTTCAACAGGTTATGTTGGGGCACCTCGTGGGCGTAAAAATTGTTGTGACTTAAATTATTGTATGCGAGAAAAACTTAATATACCTCGTGGAGAAAGATATGAATTATGCCGAAGTATTCATGCTGAACAAAACGCGATTATAAGTGCTGAACGTAAAAAGATGATTGGTTCAACTTTATATTTAGTAGGAAAATTTTATGAGACAGGTGAGTATGTAGAAAAAGCTCGTCCCTGTGCTTTATGTAAAAGAATGATAATAAATGCAGGAATTAAGCAGGTTATTATTCGTGAGAGCAAAAATGAATTCACCGTTATTGATGTACAAGATTTCATCGATAATGATGATTCTCTAGATGGAACATTAGGGTATTAAAAAATCGCTTATTAAGCGATCTTTTTTTATAAGTGTTTATAATAGGCATACTTCCTTGATAGTTCACTTTTATCCAAACTATCTTTATTCAAATCATCTAATATTGAACTGCTACCATGACTATTTGTTATAATAACATCTTTTGTTATATCTTTTTTATCAATAGAACCATTGTAAATAACTTTTTTAGTCTCTCGATAAATAAATCTATTAATGCTATTTAAATAGTCAATTAAGTCTTCATAAGAATATTTACTCATACTAATTCCATATTCTAAAGGATTTTGAATTGAAGCAAGATATATATAATCTTCTTGACTATCACTTAAATTTAATTCTCCAGCAAAAGTCACAATATTGTGAGTATCCACAAAGCGTTCATATTGGTCAATATCAAACTTATGATTTAAACCAAGGCTTACTAAGATTCTATTTAAATGTGATATATCACTTAAAGTTAAATAAGCACAGTTATTAATTTTATAAACTAACTCTTTACACCTAGATATATATAATTTTCTTTCATCTTCTTTTGTATTAATAGATATTACTTTATTTGCTAAAAGAATTTTATCTTTATCGACATTTCTACCAAGAATTTTTTTCAAATAATCTTCGGAACATACTCGTGATTTTTTTATTTTTTGTAACATTATTTTTTTCTCCTTTAAACTTTGTTTATTATATAGTAGCTACCATTTAAAGTCAATTTGTTTAGATGAATTTTCCTAAACCAAATGATTTTTTATTAAATAAAATATTTTCTTGAATTTCGGGAATAATAACTATAGAAAATAATGTCAAATTTTGTTTACTAAAAACCATGAAAATGTTATAATGTATCTATATATAGTAGGATGTGAATAGTATGAAGAAGTATGCTGGAAAAGTATTATCGGCCTTTTTAATTGCAGGAATATTAGTAATAGCAACTAGTTTTCTTAATGAGAAAATGGATGATGCGGTAAAAACAATCGCGATCAATAATTCTAATAATGTTGCTGCTGACAGTTGTAATGCCAACGGGACAGGAACAACTTATTATACTATTGGTAACTATAATGTTAGAACAGGACCAGGAACTGGTAATAGCATTGTCACAACATTAGACCAATGTACCGCAGTAAAAGTATATTGCCAAACAAATGGTTGGGGAAAAATCTCCATATCTAGTGATAAATACATTATAATGAGCGGACTTTCGACCAGTGCATCCTGTGGTACTATTAAAAATACTGAAACTCCTAGCATAACTTTCAGTGCAAGTGGAATTTCTACAAGTCCTGGAACCATTTACTATACTAATAATTTCACAGCTAGTCTATCTTTAACAAATATCAAAAATTTACCATCAAATGAAACTAACAAGATAAGTGTTGTAGTTAAAAACTCTGCAGGTAGCAATGTTAGTTCAAATTTTCATATTGATAAAAATTATAATTTCAATAATAAAAGCATGAGTATTACAATTACTAATAATGGTAATGTCGCTCCAGATACATATACTGTTGAAGTATCTTCTCCAAACAAATCAGCTAGTAAACAATTTACTGTTAATAAAAGAGAATTCTATTTTGACATGTCTTTAAGCAATAATCGTACTCCAACAGAAGATCAAGAAAATACTTGGCGCGTTGATATTAGTAATCTAACTCCAAGTGGTTTAACTATGAACGACTTTAATGTTCAAGTTTTCAATTCCAATGGCGAAGATAAAACGAACAATTTTAATATTAGCAAAGAAAATAAAACAGCCTACATTACTAACAAAAGACGTATTATTCAAGATTGGGAAGATGTTGTTAATGACTATGCCGAAGAAGGAAACTACACGATAAGAGTAACTTTAGCAAACACTAATGATTATGCCAGTAATCGTGTTCCAAATCATCGTCGAACTGCTAATATAAGAATTGATGAAGTATCCCAAATCCTAGAAGAAAATCCGAATCTACGTAAAAATACTCGTTATCGTTTAACTTATTCCCGAGTTGACTATGATATTGAAGTTTTAGGAACCAAAAATGTGGCTGGTAATATCTATTACATTGTAAGTGAAAAAGATTTGAAAACAAAAACGGCAACTATCAAAGAATATCTTAAACAAGAATTAAAAGAGATTTATCCCAACTTAAAAGTGGACGAAATCAAAACAGAATCTCGTTACAATAATCAAGTAGCGCTTAAATTTAACAATATAAATGTTGTTAACTATAATGCCACAACAGGAATAATAACTTACTATAATGGATCATCTTCACCATATACCTTAAGTGAAGAAGAATTTGAAATTGAATATCCTACGGCTTATGGAGCTTTAAAGGATGGTACATACACATTTGCTGAAAATGGTGACCTTCGTTATCATGACACTGGCGTAGGAACTAAGATTGTTAAGAAAATTGAAGTTGATGGTCCATACCAACCATTCGCCATAACAGGTGGAGAAATCCAAATGACTATCAATTATGAAAACTTTACAAGATTACAAATGCGTAAAATCAATGCTAGCTTAAAAAGAGAAGGGTACAGTAAAGACATAATCACGAATGCAACAGACACTAGTTCTGGTGTTATTAATGATTCTAATTTCAGCTTGACGATTGATACTGAGTCAGGTAAACCAAAAAAGCAAATTTATATAACAATGAAATTTACAGGTAGTGGCGATGAATACATTGGTAACTACTATGTTAGATTAAAAGTTGGTAAAAAGACAGCTGATATATATTTCAACTTACAAGATGCTCCAACTGATTACTATGTCTATAGTGAATATGATGGTCATTCAATGGATGATGACGCACTACCACCACAAGTACCACCATATAGCAATAGAAACTATGAGTATTATATTGGTGTTTACATGCAAAAATCGAAAATTGATATAGCTGAAATTGAAAAGAAATCAATTGGTTTTAGAGTTTTCGATCATCGTGTTTCTATCGATGAAGATGGCAATGAATATTTCTTTGATGAAATTGAATATGTTGTTAAAATGAATAAAATCGCTGATGGTAAAGTTTATTACTCTCTAAGCTTAGATAATGGTGTAACGTATCAAAATAATTTATCATTAAGCATTCAACAATTCGCTGCAAATTACGAAGAAGCATATGAGTATATTAAGGACTATACGGCAGGGAAAACTAAATTAAAATATTATAATTTAGATGAAAATGGTAATATCATTAGTGATAATTTCCCAATGCATGTTATTAGGACTTATAAAGTAAATGATGAGGATATGGACATGTATTTAGAGTATACAACTGATGCTGTTTCTACACCTCAATCAATTTTAATGGATGATGACTTCAAACATAATAATTCAGAAATGTATTCTTTAATATCAACGAGGTTCTCTTATGATTCTAAGAATAGATATATTTTAGGAGCAATTCGTGGAAGACATGAAAATAAAACTGATGAAGCAGGCAATCCAATTGTTGGACATGAAGTATCTGATCAATTCTATGTTAAAGTAAATGATACAGTTGATCCAAAAAGAACAGTCGAAATTCTTCCTAAAACTGAAGTTGCACCAGGTAGTTATTATATCTATTTAACCCATAATGGTAGCCAAAGTGTTGGATATTTATTTGAAGATGATTCACCTGATGCTGCTATTGATAAAGACATATATCCAGAATTATGGAAACGTAATATTCATATGACAGAATTTGTTTATAGTGATCCACTATATGATGTAACTTATGATGATCCTAAAATATCAAATTCAGCTACTGACTACGCAAGTGCTTACACAAATGTTGAAAGTTATATTGATTTAGGATTTACATTAAATTATATTTATGATTTAACAAATTATAGTTATCGTATTGAGTATAATAATGATGGTGAATGGATTAATGCTAATGACTACTTTGAAATCCTTGATGAAATATTCCCAACATTAGCATCAAGTGATGAAGAAAGCAAAGATGTTTTACGAAAATCAAATATTCACTTAACTACGAAAGTAGGAACTACTAAACAAGGCGAATATCGTGTTGTAATGACTTATGAAAATAATGGCTTTGAAATGGAAGATCAAATTCAAACCTTTGAAATAGGTGGTAACCATTATGGTATTAATATCAACAATGATTATGATAATAATTTCTTCTTCTATCATAATTTTGCTTCAACTATAAAAATACCTATTGAAGGATATTCTGCTAATGATGTTGATGCATTTACTTTAAAAATCGCTTATACACCAGATGCAACAACTAAAATATACTATACTTGGGATCGTAAAACTCAAACATTTAAAGATAATAATGGAAATGTCCATTTTACATATACTTATGAAGTTAAACAAGTTGATGAAAATGATTTAGTATACACAGTAAGTTTACGCAACTATGATGAGAAAGACGGAAAACCAATCGATTTAGCTTTAGGAAATTATGCTTTCGAAGTTGACTATCAAGAAGATGGGGGAGAACTTGCTAGCACTAGTACAACTTTTGAAGTAAAAGAAGATACATATAATATCGTTATTAAAAATGAAGAACCATATGCTAACGAACAAGAAATGGGTATTAAATTAGATATTGAAGCTTATTTAATTCCATATGCAAACCTAGATGAAGATATAACTTATACAGTATTCTATTTTGATGCAAGTCAACAAAAATACATTGATGTTTCCGATATTGATGCTGATATTAGAATGTTTACTGTTACAGATAAATGGGAAGAACGTAATCGTGGATTAGAAGAAGAAATCTACTATGGTGATGTTTTCTTACATATTAATCAAAATCGTATTGATTTAGATGGTTATTATTATTTAGAGGCTTATTATCAAGAAGAATTAGTTGAACAATTTGAAATAAGTAACTTAAGAGAATTATTTGATTGGTCAATTAAGGAAAATAATATTCATGGAACTTTTGAGTTAGATGGGGAAGAAATGGAAGTTAATGGCTTCTATAACAATATTAATGATACTTATATTGATGTTACTCTAGATACTGCTCATACTAATAATGCTAAATATTTAATAACTCAAGATTGTGGCGGATTTACTTGTTCACCAACTCTTGCAACTAGCTACAATGATCGTTTCGAACTAATAAATCAAGATGCTACAAATATAAAACTAAAATATAAAGATAATTTACCAAGCAATTTAAGATTAGAACCAGGTAAATATCAACTAGTTGTTTACTATGGAGAAAGTGACTATGAAATAAGTGACTTTGTCGTTCAAAGTGAATATGTTGATATTCGTATTGATGATATGGCTATCCGTACTAAAATTGGTGCTGATAAATATGTTGCTAATAAATTATTCTCAAATAAAGATAGTTCAATATCAGTTGCGACACGAATTTTTGGAGTTGATTATGATAAAGTTAATATTAAATTGACTAATTCGGATCAATCTTCAAACTTTGAAAGATATTTCGTACTTGATCGTGATAATTTCTACGATACTCATGTCCTTAATATTACTTATAAATCAAGTTCAGCTATTCCAAGCGGCGACTATCTATTAATGATATATTATACAAATGCTGATGAAAAAGTTGTTGAAGATCATATTAATTTAACATTTAGTTCAGTTTATTATAATTTTGAATTAACGGGAGTATCTTATGATCCAAATCCCGCTTCTCCAAACTATGAAGATGGTGGAAATGTTATAATTGATGTTGAAACTGATGATTTATTAAACAAATCAGCCGCCGAAAATGAAGTGATTCGCGGACAAATGATTAACAATGTTTCTATTACTAATGATTCTGATGAAGATGTAACAAATAAGTTTACTAAATCGTCTATCAGTACGAACTCTGAAAGTAATTTTAAATTAAATTTAAAATACGAAAAAGATACTTTAGATCCTGGTGAATATACAGCTACTATGACTTATACTTTACAAGGATATACAATTACTCATTCGATTAATTTCCAAATGGGGGATTATGAAAGAAACATTAGAATTACTGGAGTAGATATTTTATCTAATACTCCTGATGGTAAAATTCACAATAATCATGGTGGAACTTATGTTGTTAATTATGAAAGTAACTATCAAATCTATACCAATGATTTAAATGTCTTAGTTAAAGACCAAAATGATGTTGATGTAACCGATAAATTCCAAATCACTAAAAATCCTAATAATGTTGAGGTTAAATATACACCAAGTGGAAGTGAGATACCAAAGGGTGAATATACTATATCTTTGGTATACACTGATCCACAAACAGGAAATGTTGATACTGAAACGACAGATGTCTTCATGTATGGATACTATAAAGAAATTGTAATCAAGGATATCGAAGCTAATGTCAATCCAATAATAGCGGAAAATAGTGATCAATACTATAAATTTAATTTAGTAACTTCTAATTTAACAAGAGATGAATTAGATAATTTGAAAACTCGTGTATATGATGAATATGGTAATATCGTTTACTCAAATATTGATACTGATAAATCGCCAAATTACTTCGGTAATACTAAAGTTAGTGATGAAGAGTATCAAATAAATATTCTTCCATATAAAGCTCGTGTAGGAACGTATTATGTGGCTGTATGTTTATCAGATGGTTATGATGATTACTATGAATCTAATCGTCTAGAATTTACTGTTGATGATACTTTATATAAGGTTAATCTAATAGATACAACGATTAACCCTTTAGAGAAAATAAATAATACTGATAGTATTTATGACTTTATTGGTGTCGACGGATTATTCAAATTTAATACTACTCACCCTGAAGGTGAAAATGCTAAATATTCTATCAAAGTATTTAAGACTGGAGCTTTATCAAAAGAAGTTACAGTTAATCCAGAAACTCTTGATGATTATTTCCAAACTAAATTTCAAATTGATGATTTAGGAGCATTTGGCGATATTGAGTTTGCCTTATGTATTAATGGTTTACCATATACAAGTATAACTAAAGAAGTTTTAGAATATATTAAAGTTACTAACGTTGCTATAGTTCTTGATTATCAAGATGTTAATGGTTCAGTTAACATAAATCAAGGAGAATCTAAGACATTTGAATTAGTTATTGAACCAGCTAATGCTACTAATAAGAATTTGCTTTTCACATCCGCAGATTCTAATGTTGCTACATTTAATGGTAATACAGTAACTATAATTGGTTCAGGTAGTACAAAGGTAACCGTATCTAATAAAGAATACAAAAAAGATTTTACAATTAATGTTAATGATCGTATCACATCAAATACCTATGAAATAGATTACAATAAGAAAACCATTTTTGTTGGTTCACTAAAATCTAATTCTTTAACAAAAAGTACTTTCATTAATAATATTCAAAATGTTGCATCAAATTATGTAATATATGATATGAACAATGTTGCCATAACTTCACCAGTAGGTTATGTTGGTACTAAAGCTAAGCTAGTAACAGGCAATGAAACTTATACAATAATTGTTATTGGTGACTTAAATGGTACAGGTACGATTGATTTAGGAGATGTAACAACTCTAAGAAGAATTTATCGTGGAAATAAAATACCTGATGAGATTGAATTCAAGGCGGCAAGAATCAAAAAACAACAAACAGTAGATGTTGGAGATGTAACAACTCTATATCGATTCTATCGAGGAAGAATAAATGAAATATAGAATTTTTCTACTCTTATTGCTTATACCAATGTCTGTATCGGCAAATACTATATTAGATATTGAATGTAAAGAAGAAAAAAATAATCTATATAAATGTGAGGTGATCGGGAATTTTGAATATGAAGTAAGCGCTATTGACTTTCATTATTCTCTTCCCGAAAATACCGAATTAAAAGAGTATAGTTTAAGTAATAATTGGCTAGGAGATGCCGATGATAATTGGCTTTCATTATATTCAGATGAAAACTTTATTGGTAAAACGCCAATAATAACGCTAATGATTGAATCAAAAAATAATCTAAAATCAGAAGATATATTAATTCAAGATTTATTATTATATGATGCTGATTTTAAGGAACATAAAATAGAAAATGATGTCAAAATAGATGAAAATAAACAAACTTTGACGATAATTGAAATAATTTGTGCTATTATAGTAGTAGGTATAATACTATTAACTATGATAATATTAGTGATAAAAAGATTAAATAGGAGAGGAGATTTAAAATGAAAAAAATAAGTGTTGCTATTCTCGGAATATTTCTATTAGTTTTAGCTCCAATTAAGGTTAATGCTGTATCAGCAACAATAAATGTTAGATGTAGCAATGTCCAAGTTGGTCAAAATTCTACTTGTACGATAAGTGGGTCAACAGCCGGAGGAACTCTAACTGGTTTTGAAGCCCAATTAAGCGTCAGTGGAGGAGCAACAATAGAATCGGTTAATAAAGGTCCTGCTTGGGATCCAATTGAAAATTCTACAACATCCATTTTGTATGCATCCGGGGCATCGGAATTTACAAGTGGTACTATTGCAACTTTTAGTGTAAAAGGCACTACTGCTGGTAATGTAACTTTTAAAGTTAATAATATAAAAATAGTTGATACAAATGGAATGACTTCATCTGTTGGAACTAAGCAAGCAACATTTACAGTATCAGCTCCCCAAACCCAACCACCTCAAACACAACCACCAACTAATCCAACAACTAAACCAACTACAAAGCCAACAACTAAGAATCCAACAACGGGTGTAACCACAAATAACCAAGAACCAACGACTGCACCACAAACTGGAGCAGAATTAGTTTTATCAAGTGTTACTGTTGATGACTTTGAAGTTACTTTTCAAGATGGTAAATACTTTGCAACTGTTAACTACGATACCGAAAGTGTTGAGGTTAAAGCTACTGCCGATGAACGTATCACTATAATCGGACAAGGGACTAGAAATTTAGCAGTTGGAAAAAATGTTGTGGAGTTAGTTATTAAAAATGAGTTAAACTTATCAACTACTATCCAAGTTATAATTACAAGACCAGATGATACTAATGATTACGATACTAGATTATCATCACTAAAAGTAGTTGGTTATAATCTTGAATTTAATAAAGATACAAAAGAATATACTTTAACTGTTCCTTCAACAATTAAAGAATTATATGTTATTGCCCTAAGTGATAATGCTGATGTTGCTATTACAGGAGCTGGATTAAAGACTTTAGACAAGGGTGAAAATGATATTCGTGTAATATCTCAATATGGTAATAAATCGTCTACTGAATATATAATTCACATCAAAAGAAGTTATAATAGTGTTATTATGTGGATAGTAATGGGAACTCTAGGAGCTGGATTAATTGGAAGTATCGCATTCTTCATGATTGATCGTAAGAAGATTCTTAATAATACTACACAAGAGAAGAATAAGATTCTTGCAGAAGCTAATAGAACAGTTGCTACAACTCAAGATAACGCCACTATAAATGGTGAAAGTACTGTAGGTATAGGTAAAGTTCCTGTAGCGCCAGTTATTACTCCTGCTAAAGTAGAACCTCCAATATCTAAAGTTCCAGCAACGAAAGAACCATCAATGTCAGTGAGTGAGGTACAACCAAAACCAGTGAGTGTTACTCCTAAACCTGTAGTTGTTCCTCAACCAGCTGCACTAAAGCAAGCAAATACTCAACAAGTTGTTGAAACAAAAATTCCAACAAATCCTGTTGCCGTAGCTCAATCGACGGTTGTTCCAAAAACAGATATTCAAAAAAATAATATCAGCAATCAACCGCCTCAAGTAAAGGTTGTTAAAACAAATCCAATTCCACCAAAAGTAAAAACTATTAATACGGTTAATACAAGTAATAATTATAATAACGATCAAATCGTTATTAATACAGGAAAATAATGAAAGTTATTACCATTAAACAGCCATTTGCAACTCTTATTATCAAAGGATATAAGAAATATGAATTTCGTACTTGGCGTACTAAATATCGCGGAGAAATACTTATTCATGCTGGTAAAGGTGTTGACAAGAAGGCAATGCAAAAATTTGCTTATTTAAACCTTGAATATCCAAGCGGTTGTATAATTGGCAAGGTTAATATTACTGATTGTATTGAAGTAGATGATGATTTCCGTAAGTCTTTAGCACAAGAAGATAAAATAGTGTATGGAAATATCATTAAACATACCGATTGGAAAGGTTTTGGTTTTAAAGTGGAAAATCCTCAGGAGCTTGAACCTATTTATATTAATGGTAAATTAAGTCTCTGGGATTATGATTATAAATAAAGCGTAGATTTATCTACGTTTTTTTATGTTATCAACAGTTCAAAAGAAATGTAAATTATTTCGTAAAACCATTATTTAACATCTCAGCAATTTACTAATTAAAGACATACATGGTATAATTATTACAATAAGCGGGTGTAAATATGAGTATATTAATAATTTTAATATTAATACCATTATTGTGTATAACAGTATCTCTTTTTATCATGAGCTTATTTAATTTTATAACTATTAATGAATTTGATATTGTTCTTATATCAACCACGATGTTCTTAAACTTAATTCTAAGTTTCCTTATTAGTCATTTACTTATAAAGACCAGTAAGAATAATTCTCGCATTCTTTTAAATCTTGAGAATCGATTTCTAAGTATTTTTGGTTTTTATTCCTTCAATATAATCGTACTGTTTGGTCTTGCTTTAATAATAAATTCATTAATATTTCAAGTTAATATCTTTAATTTAGTAATAGGATCTATGATTATTATTTTCTATATATGGATATTCTTTTCTTATATTGTAATTAATAAAAATAAAGTATTAAATATAACAGTTGTTGATAAGATAAATAATTATATTGATTTATTATATTTAAGTGATGAAACACAGGAATATGAATTATATGTCAAACATGATGAAACATACACTGAAGGATCATCTTTCCTATGTAAGTTTAACCCTATGAGCAAAGAAGTTCGGAAAATAATAAAAAGAGTAATTGAGGTGGAGAGTAAAAATGAATAATAATGAAAAAAAAGAAAATAATTATGTTACTCCAGAACAAGTTGATTTATCAAAAGTTAATGTCGAAGCGAGTAATGGAGCACTAAATCGTGAACGCGATAATATTATAAGTGCAACTATTCAAGCTAATGACGCAATTAATGAGAATCAAGCTAAAGTTGTTAATAATTCGATAAAAATAAAAAAACGCAATCCAATTATAACTTTTTTAATTGGTGTAATCGCTATATCTTTAGCTGGTGGTGGGGCTTATTTAGGTTATAAACTAATGGATGACTATTTAGTTAATGAAGAAAAAAAACATACGACAACCACGACAACAACAGAGGCTGTAAATCATGTTGCCTTATATACTAGTAATCGTAATATGGCTCGTAAATATCAAAATGACAATACAATCTTAATTTTAACTCCCAAAATAAGTGGTTTAGTTGATGCCTATGTCTATTTAAAAAAGAATAATGAAGGAATACTAAGTCAAGAGATCGGAACATATAATATTAGTGATGATACTATTGAACTAATAAGTAATGATGGTGCTACTAAAAGTTTTTCAATTACAAGAGAAGGCCTTATCTCGGCTGATGAAGTCTTAAAAATGTATGATTCAGAAATGAAGTATTATACTTTCAGCAATGAAACTAATGCAGAATTATTAATCATAAACGCTACATTAAATAGTGAAGTTGCATATTATATTAGTAGTAGGGGTATAAACAGTCTATTTAAGTATACTGAGGATAACAATGCTATTAGCCTTGAAAACGGGGAAATTTTTACTAAAAATGGCATGGATATTGTAAATAATGGACTTACTTTAAGTCTAAACAAGTAATTATAGGTGTTAATAAGTAAAAAAATCATCAAATTTTCACAAAACTACATCATATATATGATATAATTAATAGGTACTGGAGGTTTTTAATATATGAAAAACGACCTAAGTTTTGATTATATTTCAAAAGATATATTAGAAAATAGAAAGTTTCAAAAGATTGCATATGAATCACATCATGGAATAACAAGAATGGAACATTCTCTTCGTGTTGCTAAATATGTATATAAAATTTCTAAAAAATTGAAACTAGATTATGAATCAGCAACTCGTGCAGCTATATTGCATGATTTCTTTACTAATGAAGAATTTGGTGAAAATCATGGGTTAATTCAAGGTGTAGTTCATCCAGAAATAGCTTTACAAAACGCTAAAGGTGAATTTAAATTAAATGCGATTGAAGAAAATGCAATTGTAACACATATGTTTCCACTTAACATGCGTATGCCTAAATATAAAGAGAGTTGGGTATTAACTGGTGTAGATAAAGTTGTTGCTATATATGAATATTTTAGTTATAAATTTAATTATAGCAAGTTTACTAGTAAGGTTAATTGTAAATTGAATTTAGCTGGAATTTTTGCATTTTATGTAATAACAATGGGACGTAAGTAGTGCTCATTGTTATTTTTTGTGTTATAATATTGACATGTTCTCGTAGCTCAGTAGGATAGAGCAATCGCCTCCTAAGCGATAGGTCGGCAGTTCGATTCTGCCCGGGAACACCATAAGACAAAAATACTACGTAATAAACGTAGTTTTTATATAATATAATGGAAAGGAATCAATCATAAAGTTGATTATAATAAAAAAATGATTAAAATAAGTAAATTCGTAAATAAATATTATCTAGAACTATGTCAAAGATGGTTTAAATATGTTCCTGAGTTTTGGGATGTTGAAACTTTATTAGATAAAAAAGCTAGAGAGTTAACCGAAGAAGAAATTACTAGATTAAAATTGCTAAAAGAAGGAAATACATTATCCAACGCTATTCAAAAATTTATTAATAAAGTGAACGAATCAGGAGAAATGACCAACCTAAGTGATTTGTGTGAATTAAATATTACTAGTGAAGAAACTAACGAACTTAACACTATTTTAGATTATTTTGACTTTGATAATATCGCCGCCTCTAAGTTAAGCGTAGAAGAATTAGATACAATTGAGAGTATTATTACTAAATATAATGGTTTTAATAAAGAAGAGATAGTAAAAGATATTGAAAATATTAAAAGTAATTATGTCAAAGAATATACTCATTATTGTTTTAAAAAACAAGTTGTTATATACGAAAGTCAAAAAGCCGATAAAAGCAAACTACACGGTTATAAATTAAGAAATCAAAAAAATCCCCATCGTCGTAGGAAATATTAAGAGGTACTAACTATGTTAAATGATATAAAAGTTTTTATAAATGATGAAATGCAAGAATATAACTATAATGTTATTGATAATGAAGTTATTTGTAACCTAAGTATTGAAGTTCTCTATGAAAATATTAATATCTTATATGATGAAAATATTTATACTCTTAAATATGAGGGGACATATACTAATATATCTACTGATAAAATAAGTATTGAAGATAATAATTTAAGTAATATAACCTTTAAAATTGAATTAAATTATAAGTATTTTATCAAAAGTATCTATAAATACTTAAACAAATTTATTGATAAAAATGAGTTACTTGATGAAATAAATTTATTTGCATCTTCGAAGGTTGGTCAAAAGTATCAAGAAGAATTAAAATCTTTAATTGCGTCGATTGAAGAAAAATCTATTGACGATTTATTGCTTGCTGAAAGTGAAGAAAACGAAAGAGTTGAAAAAATCTTACTAAGTAATCAATTATATTTAGATTTTGCTAATCAAATGACTAATCTAGATTTAGTTCTTTTAATAACTTATTTTATTTCACTTAATGTTGTTCCTAAAGTAGATCAAGATAAATTCAATGAACTAGTTATTGCCGCAACTAAATATGACCATTCTCTAGAAAACATTTGGCGTTTAGGTATGAGTTATGATGAACGAGGTTATAACTTCGATTTATTAGATGAGTTTTTTGTTGATAGCCGTGATGCCTGGTATTTGAGTGAATATATCAGTAGTATATGCCAAGTTGATCAAGAAAGAATTGTTGACTTAGTAATAAATACTAAAGATAAAGCTTTTATAGAAAATCTATTAGCTGATAATTTCATTCAAAGTCATTTAGAAGAAAAATATCAAAAACTTTTAAAAGAAAATTTAAATGTTTTGTAATATGATTATTAAAGTGCTATAATATCCATCAGTTTATGAGGAAAATTTAATGGAAATAAAATTTAATAATCGTTTGGTAATAATAAATGGACCATCTTGTTCGGGTAAAACAACACTTGCTGACCGCATTCAAGCTGAATATAAAGGAAAATGTGTTGTTATATGTCATGATGATATTTTGGGATTTGTGGATAAAAATCAACCTCAAGAAAAAATAGATGAAGATTTTCATCATTACTTTTTAGCTGTTATTTGTGGAGCTTTAGAGGAAGAAAGTATAGATTTAGTTGTCTTAGATACTTTAAATGTCGGAATTAAACAACTATTAACTTTTATAACTGTTATCAAGGGCTTTAGCAATTATCAAGATCTAATTACTTTAATAAAAATGAATATTGATACAAAGTTACATGATGAGTTTATTGCCAAAAGAACTAGTGATTCATTTGTAAAAAGGGGAGTAAAATCCCAAGTTGAGTATTATAAAGGAATTGAGGGATCATTAAATAAATCTATTCCTTTCTGTGATACCTTTGTTGTAAAAAATCCTAAGGATGTAACCCTAAAATTTGACTTATCAAAAAAATTAAAAAGAAAGTAAAAGACACTTATAAAGTGTCTTTATTAATTTAAATCATCTTGATCAAAAGGGTGAGGACATAATTCCTTGACTGTATAATCTTTATATTCGCCATTAAAAGAATAACATCTAATAACTGAATCTTTATCAAATAATTCATTAATCATTTGTCGACATACAAAACAAGGTGTACTAATTTTACCAGATTCTACCATAACATGAACCATTTTAAAATCTCCCTTTTTAACGCCATTCGTTATCGCGTTAAAAATAGCATTTCGCTCTGCACAAGTACCTGCTCGAAGTGATGCATCTTCAACATTAACGCCTTTAAATAATCTTCCATCTTTAGTTTCAATAATAGAAGCTACTTTAAAATTTGATATAGGTGTATAAGCATTCTTTAATAATTCTTTCAATTCATTAACCATAAATTCATCTTCTTCCTAAGATAATTTTAACACATAATAATAATTAAGGAACTAACCAAACTTCATTTTGACACAAAAATAAAAAATTATGATATAATTTAGAAGGCAAATTTTAAATCAATACAACTGGGAAGATGATTATTATGAAAAATTTAAAATTAAAGAAAAGTCTTTTTGCAATAGGATCTTCTTTTGTCATTATATCTTTATTATCATATGAACATAAATATGATCCTCAATATGAAATAATAGAAGATGATGAAAGTGATGCCTTCGCTAATATTGGGGATATAACTCTCTACATATATTCATCCAAAAAGGAATTAAAGAATAATATTAACAATGTTAATGACAATGATATCTTAGTAGTTGATGAAAGAAACACTAGTGATCCCAATATGATAATATATGATTCTTATAAAATAACTGATAAAGATACTCGCAATGATGTCTTATGTTGTTTATTAGAATATGAAAAAATGTATCCATCGGATTGGAATAGAACTATTATATCCATGCGTAATGAATGGATTATTCATAATCTTAGCTATTATCTTCATTATGAGCGAGGAAGTGCTGCTAATGTTGACTTAAATAATGATGATGAAGCATATTATGACTCAATTATTTTAAAAAAGTTGTTTTTTAATTAGTAATAAAGTGTAAAGAAAACCAATAATTTAGTTAAATTTATTAATTATATAGTAAAATTATATTAGAGGTGCTTTAATGGAACAATTCGATTTACGAAAAGAAATTGATTTACAAATAAGCAAATTTGAAACAGCTTTAGAAAATGGTACTGTTTCTATTTTAGAGTGGTTCTATAATACGATTAACATTAGTATGATATTTGAAGATGAAAGTATTGCTGATGTCTTATATAATAATTTAAAAAATAAAGGATATATAGAAATTAATGATCCTATTGAAGAATTAGAATGTTTTAAAAGATTAATGAAAAGAGAAAATGATGATTCCAAAGAGCGAATAGGAAATATATTAATGTCTTTAATAATGGAGAATCTTCATAATTATAAACGAATGACACCTCCTTTAATACAATTTATTGAAATTTACAATGAAACATACAATCAAGAAAGAACTTATGCTAGTATGATGAATAGTCTAATTGAAGCAAGGGGAGAAAACGCTACTTTTGTTGTTATCATTAATGGACAAATAAAACTCTTAACGGGAATTATTGAAAATGTCGATCCGTATAAGAGTATTACAATTAACAAAGAAATGTATCCTTTTATCGGTTATCAATCGGCAATATGCAAAATAACTAGCAATTTTGGAAAAATATTGTATAATAATAGTCATATAGCACTTAATGACAAATTAATTGATGCTAGTGAAATTAATAAAAAGACTGAAGAGACTTTTGGTACTAATACTAAACATTAGTGCCATTTATGCCAACTTAGCACAGTGGTAGTGCAACGCCCTCGTAACGCGTAGGTCACTGGTTCAAATCCGGTAGTTGGCACCATTTGTTTATAACTTCCCTGAAAAGGGAGGTTTTTTTATTAAAAAATATAACATTTGGTAAAAAATACAAAAAGTATATTGACAAAGCATATCTTATAGTATAAAATACTTTATGTAAGGAGGAAATGATACTAATATCATTAAAAGGAGGTAATTTTATGTTTGAAAGAAAATTTAAAACCGATGAATTGTATATTCTCCATATCAGCGAGCTTATATATTATGTTCCTTTTGAAACTGAAGGAATGTGCTATAAAGATTATTATACGCAAGAGTATTATACAATTGCATCAAGTAAGGATGAAATAAACTTTAAAGATGTCTTTAAAAGCAGTAAATATAAGACCACTGGTTACATCGGATTTGGAGTAATGCGAGATATTGAAGAAAGTATACCTTTAAAAAGTTATGCTCCAAACATTCAAGAGACTATTACTCGTAGTGAAGCATCAAGTTTAATCGATATTTTTGTTCAAGAACTACGAAGTGCTCAAGAAGAAACTATTGAGCAAGAAAATAAAAAATTGCAATTACAAATTATGTAAGTATTAAACAAATTATATGAATTAGAAAGAAGGAGGATTTTGTATGATATTTGCAACAAATAATAAAGGAAAATTAAGAGAAGTTAGAGAAATTTTAAATGAATATGAAATTATTAGCTTAAGAGACGCTAATGTTTCGATTGAAGTAGAGGAAGATCAAGACACATTTTATGGAAATGCATTCAAGAAAGCTCGTGAAATATATGAAGTTACAGGAATGCCTGTAATTGCTGATGATTCAGGATTAATAATTGATGCTTTAGGAAGTTGGCCAGGAGTTATGACACATCGTTTCTTAGGAGATGATGCAAATGACCTTGACCGCAATAAGGCATTAATTAATCGTGCTAATGACTTAGAAGATCGTCGTGCAACTGTTGCTTGTGTACTAGTTTACTATGATGGAGTTAATACTCTTGTTGGTGAAGGATTAATTCACGGAAAAATATCTGAAGAAGAAAGAGGAGAAAACGGCTTTGGATTTGATCCTGTTTTTGAACTTCCTAATGGACGCACTTTAGCTGAACTAACACCTAGTGAAAAGAACAGTGTCAGTGCTAGATATCTAGCAAGCGTTGATTTATGTAATAAATTAGCAGAATTAAATAAAGAAAATGTTAAAACATTAACTAAATAATTTAAGGAGAAGTTATGGATAAGAAAAAAGTTAAAATTATCTTAGGGGGACTTTTAGTTGTCATAATAGCTATTGCTATTTGCTTTAGTTATTTCAATAAAGAAAAAGAAGAAAAACAAACTAACGAAACTTATAAAGTAGCTGGTATTACCAAGTCACCACTTTATTTACCAGTATTTGTTGGTATAGAAAATGATTTATTTGAAGGATTAGATGTTGAATACGTTAATACAACTGGTGGAGATATTGTTAATACAATGTTACTATCAGGTGAGATTGATGCGGCTATCAATAGTTTAAATGTCATTCTTACTTCCTCTAATGAAGATAAAAGACCCATCACGATTGGTCAAATGACAACAAGAGGAGGAATGACACTTATTAGTAAAGTGCCATTTAAGAAAATAAAAACTATTGTTAGTGCTAAACAAGGTGGACTACCTAATACTATTTTAGAAAGTAAAACTGATTACAAAGTAGTTGCTAAACTAAGTCCTCAAGAAGGTGTGACATACTTTTTGAATCATGATGTTGACGCTATAATGGCCTTTGAACCATTTGCTACAAATTTAAAAAATCAAGGTTATAAAGCGAAATCTATGAATGAATATTATGATGATATCCCATTTAATTGTATCTTAGTAATGGAAGATAATGTAGCATTAGACAAAACTCGAATCTTTAAAGAAGGAATTGAAAAAGCTATTAAATATATCTATGAAAATGATTCTAAAGAAATTGCCGAAAGTGTTAAAGATTTAATGGACTTTGAAGATGCAGAAGTTTTAACGCAAATAATAGAAACATTTAAAGATGATAGAGTATGGACAGAAGATCTAACACTATCAGAAAATAATTATGAATACTATCTTAATCTTACCAAGATGAAGAAAGTTGAATACACACAAGTTTATCAAGAAATAAAATAGATAAGGTGATACCATGATAATCGATTTAATCATCATCGCTCTTTGGGAACTAATCGGATATTTAGGAATAATTAATACCACAATTATTCCAAGTCCAACGAATATTATTTTTAAAAGTGATATCTTAAGTATTTTATCTTCATTTAAAAGTACGCTTATTTTTATTATAATTATTTTTCTTATTTCCATAATCGTAGACATGCTTATTTCAATATTTGTTTATTGGTTGGAAAGCAAGTATATTGAAAATTTGCTTTATCGAATTAATACGATACCAAGAATAATAATCATGATAGTTGGTATTGCCATTTTAGGTGTTGGTTATAAGACCATTGCCATCATGAGTATCATTTCTTCGATGCCTAATTTTATCATAACGGTTCTTGGCTATTTAAAAAGTGAAAGTAATAAGAATATTATTGAAGCAGCCCGTGATTGTGGTGCCAAAGATTTAGAAATCTTAATTACGATTTTAATTCCTAATAATCTACGTGGGATAATTATAAGTACTAAAATTCTTTTATCAAATATCATTAACTCTTGTATTATTGGTGAATACTTGATTGGTACTAGTGGGTTAGGTAGTATTCTTCAATACAACTTATTTATGTACAATATGAAAAATGTCTTCATGATTGCGATTATTATTACCATATTTTCTATTCTTATTAATAAAGTCTTTGATCTTATATTAAAGTCTAAAAAACTATGGTTTAATCTTTAAGGAGTTCTTATGAGTAAACTAGAATTTAAAAATATTAATTTTGCTTATGATCAAAATCAAATTTATAATAATTTAAATCTGACTATCGATGATCACGAATTCGTCGCGATCGTTGGACCATCAGGAGTTGGAAAAACCACATTGTTAAGATTAATGGCTGGTTTCGAAGAAAGTACAAGTGGTAATATTTTTTATGATGGAATGTCTTTAGATAAGAAAGATTTAACTAATATGACGGCGATGGTATTTCAAAACTATGCTTTATTTAAAAGTATGAAGGTTAAAGATAATATTAAATTTGGTTTAAAATTAAAAAAAATATCTCAAGAAGAAAAAAATAATAAGGTATTAGAAGTGGCTAAATCTTTGCATATTGATCATTTACTCAATCGTTATCCTAGTCAACTTTCTGGTGGTGAATGTCAAAGAGTTGGGCTAGCTCGGGCTTTAGTAAGAAATCCTTCAGTATTCTTATTTGATGAACCACTTTCTAATCTTGATGCCTCTTTAAAACAAGATATGAAAGATGAAATAAAAAAGATTTACAATAATACTAATGCTATATTTATGTATGTTACTCATGATCAAACCGAAGCAATGGAATTATCAACTAAAATTCTTTTATTAAGTCAAAATGGCATTGAAGAATATGCTTCCAAAGAAGTTATTTATAATAATCCCAAAAATATTTATGTTGCTTCCTTTTTTGGTGATACTAAAATAAATATCTTAAAAGGTAAAATAATTAAATTAAAAAATAATTTCTTTTTAGAATATAATCATGAAAGAATTAGCTTAGCAAAAGAAAAATATGACTTAAAAATATTAAAAGATTATCAAGACAAGTTTGTTTACTTTGGTATTCGCCCAGAAGATATTGAAACATCAAAAGAAGGAATTTCTTATACTTTGGATTCTATTGAATATTTAGGTGATCATTATAAAAGTAAATGTCATATTAATGATGATGAAATAAATATTACTAGTAATAAATTAATTAATCACCCCAAAATAGTTTTTAATAACATCTTCCTATTTGATTATAAAACGAAGAAAAATATTATGTATAAATAAAACTCGGATATTTCTAATTCGAGTTTTAATATACCTAAATGTATGATAGAATAAGCATAGATAAATAAGAGATCGTTATGAAAAATAAAGAGGAGATAATAATGGGATCAGGACATTTAGGCTTAAGAAAAATCATTAAAGAGGAAACTAATTGGATTGATAAGACTACATATAAACATAAACATGACTATAATGAACACTATATATTAAAAGAACTAAGACCTAGTGGAAAAGTCTATTACTATAATATTTTAAAGTGCAAAGATTGTTTATCTTTTAAAAGTATTCCCCAAAAAGGTAATGTTCAAGGTTGTATTTTTAATGATTTAACGGAAGAGGAAGAGAAATTACCAAAGATTATAGGTTTAAAAAAACATGAGTATCTAATTGGTTTTTATGATTTAGAGAAAGTTTATTATGAGGAGTAAATATGGAAAATATAAAAATATTGTGGAGTGGAATAACGGGACGCACGGCCGAAGAAGTAAAAAAAGTAATTGCTTTAGATCATCAATATTCCATTACTGCTGGGATATGTCGCAACAATAATAACTATTATAACTACAACGAATTAGATTTAATAACGGAAGAATTTGATATTATTATTGATTTTTCGAACAAGGATAATTTTCCAAAAATTTTAGACTTTGCCATTAATAAAAATAAACCATTGATTATAGGGACTTCGGGTTTATCTAATGAAGAAGAACAAGAATTAACAAAATCATCTTCAATTATACCCATTTTTCGTGGAGGTAATTTTCGTTTTGCGGTAAAAAAATTTATCGATGATGTCGTCTTATATGCTAAATGTCATGATGAAATTAAGTTAATTGAAACTCATTATATCACGATGAATCTTCCAAGTGAGACAGCTAAGGTTATAAAAAGACGTGTAAAAGAAGATACTGGTAAAGAATTAATTATTGAATCATTTCATCAAAATCAAGAAAATACTAACAATTGGCAAGTAGATAATCTAAACTATCGCTGTGAAATATACGATGATAATCTTGCCAAAGATATATTAACTATTGCATCCATAATGGTAAAAAAGGAAGCCGATGGAATTTATGATTTAGATCGTTTACTTAAAGATGTTAATTTCTACTAATATGTGTTATCATATTAATAGATGCCGCTTTAGTACAGTGGTAGTACAGATGCATGGTAAGCATCAGAGGAAAGTTCAATTCTTTCAAGCGGCACCAGATTGATACCAAACTCGAACTTCTAGAATATATTTAGAGTTCGATTTTTTATTTGTTTGAAATCTTTATATAATCAATGAGCATGTAATACTATTTTTGACATATTAGTGCAAACATGCTATACTTTAATCACTTTTTGAAAGGGAGAGATTATTATGTTAAAAAATATAATGCAATTAAATCATCATCATAATAGTCTGCACTTGTTAATACGACATTAAAACTGTTGTAGGTACAAGTGCTATTTGTAGTGCTTGTATCTAGCTTATAAATGAACTATTATGCTATACAAGTACTACTTGTATAGCTTTTTTCATTGACTAAAATAAGAAAGAAGGATAATTATGAAAATACAAAATGTTAAAGGTGGATATGATTTTTTACCTAAAGAACAAAAAATTAGAAATTATATAAATGATACTTTAAAGGAAATATTTGAGCAGTATGGATATAATTCAATAGAAACACCTATATTGTGTTATTACGATATTTTAAGTGATAAATATGATGAAAACAATGATATTTTAAATGAAATTTATAAATTAAGTGATCAGGGAGAAAGAAAATTAGGATTAAGATACGATTTGACTGTTCCTTTTGCAAAATTTATCGCATTAAATAAAAATAATATTACTCTTCCTTTTAAAAGATACGAAATTGCTAAATCTTTTAGAGATGGTCCAGTAAAACCAGGAAGAGATCGAGAATTTACTCAATGTGATGTTGATGTAGTAGGTCTTTCAGGTCAAATGATTGAAGCTGAACTAATGACGTTATTTGCTCAAGCATTTAGAAAATTAGGATTAGATATTATCATCAAATATAATAGTAGAAACTTAATGACAGGAATGATTCTAGAGTGTGGTATTAAAGAAGAGTCAGTGCCTAATGTGACCACTATTATTGATAAATTAGAAAAAATAAGTAAAGAAGAATTTAAGGATTTGTTATTAGAACAAAATATAAATGATGAACAAATAAATAATCTAATTAACTGCTTTAGTTGTTCCCTAAAAGAATTGAATATAAAATTTAAAAATAGTAATAACTCAAAAATTTTATTAGGTCTCGAAGAATTGAATAACTTAACTAAATATTTAGAAGAACTTGAATTAAATAATATTTGTGTATTCACATCTTCTCTAGCAAGAGGACAAAATTATTATACTGGTAATGTTTTTGAAGTATTTGATTGTACGGGAAAGATTACTAGTAGCATAGGCGCAGGTGGAAGATATGATAAAATGATAACCAATTTTATTAACGATGGAAATGAATATCCAACAGTTGGTATTAGCTTTGGACTATCGGCAATTTATGAATTATTAAAGGAAAGTGCTATGTTTGAAAGTAAATCTAATATTGATATTTACATTATTCCTATGGATACAAATACTGAAAGTTTAAAACTAGCAAATAATTTAAGAGAGTTGGGTTACAAAGTTGAAATTGAAATGAGAAATAGAAAACTAAAGAAGAGTCTTGACTATGCCAATAAAGAAGGAATATCGTATGTCATCATTTTTGGAGAAAATGAGTTAAAAAATGAAAGCTTCAATTTAAAAGATATGCTCAATAACAAAGAAATGGTAATTAGTTTAAATAATTTATCAGAAATACAAGCAATAATGTAATAAGTCAATAATTCACAAAGTGATACGAATCTTATAATAATTAGTAAAAATATGTTATAATTAGTTATATTGATAAATTCTAATTTGGAGGATAAAATGGAAAAGCAGTTATATGGAGAAATATTATTTTTGGGTGAATGTAATTATAGTTGTTAATAAATATAATTACAAAGAAATATCCTTGATTAATTTTTTATAATGGTGATTTTATGAAACTAGTTACTTTTCAAACCTTTGATGCCTTAAAAAGCCTTATCAATAATGGCGAATTAATATGCGATCAAAAGTATATTAACATTAAAAAGGCAGGACCAACTTATGAATGGGTCTTAGAGAAAATGAATAAGGCTGTTCCAAATAATAAAAAGGCTTCCTATCCAATATGGTGTTGGGTCAAATGCTTTAATGGAATATGCCCACCTAAACATAAGGGAGAAAGAGTCGATGGATTTGACGTAAAGATAACTTTTAATAAAATGGAAAAAGAAGTTTTTATAACTGATTTTAGAAGATATTCTTTTCTTTTAAAAAATATGTATATACCTAATACTTTAGATGAAAAGAAGAAGTTCTTTGCTAAAATTAAAAAACTAAACATTACCTTAGAAGAACTGCAAATGTATGTTAGACCTGATAAATATCAAACCCATCGAGAAGATCGTGAATATTTAAAAATTTGTGAAGAAATAGCTAATACTTTTGATAGATGCATAACTAAAGATAGTAATATTTTACAAGGCTGTGTTTGGAATATAAAGTTATCAGAAGTTGAAAAGATTGAAATTGTACCAAACGATGGATATAGATATGGATCATTAAACTATGTACGAGCTAATGGTAAGAGAATTGATTGGCAAAAAGATTATTATAAACTTTTAAAATAAGGATATATTATTAGTTTTATAGTATTTAATAAATTAGTATACTTAAGGAGTAAATATGAAAAAGAATATAGTATTAATAGGTGCAGCAGATTCAATTGGTGTTCCCTATAGTCGTGATAATAAGCAACACATTGGATTTTTTGAAATGATTGAAGAGTATTTAGCTACTTCGTATGAAGTAACAACCATTAACTGTTTTCATATGTCGACTAATAATGATAACCGTTATATTAACTATTTGCTATCTAATGAAGTATCTTTAGAAAGTATTAAAGATAGCCAAAATAAAATGTTAAAGCGATGCAAATATTCGGGAATTTATCCTTACTTAGAATTACCTAAGAAATTTTTAAATCATTATCAAAAGAATCATGATGATCAGCATATTATTGTTAAGGAATCTATAGAAAAGAATAAAACAATTTTTATTTATTCAGCTTTCGTAAATGATTTATTAAAAGCCCAAAATTTAAGTTTATTTAAACTATTATTTCCTGGAAGAATCAAAAAAGAAATAAAAAAAATAAACTTAGATCAAGCTATCGCTGATTTAGAGGATAACATTGAAACATTAATTTCTTTAAATCCTCAAATTGAAATATATTTAATTAGCTTATTTATACCGACAAAAATTCCTTTTATAAGAGATAACCTTGAAAAAATTACGTTATTTCTGAATTACCAGTTATTTGTTATCAGTCAAAAATATTCTAACGTTTATTTTGTTGATAATACCTATTTACCTGAAGAGTCCTTTAATAACATTGATTTCCATCCTAATCAAAAGGGACATATTAAAATATATCAAAATTTCTTAAGAGAATATCAAAAAAATAAAAAATAACTAAAATATATGCTAAAATAAATATATATTTGGAGGTATTTATGGGAAGTGCTAAATTAAGTAAAGATGAATTAATTGATATCATCTTTTACGCTATTAAAGAAAATAATTTACAAGCTAAGAATATTAGTAAACACGAGATTGAGACTATTATTTTTGATTATGAATTACTTTGCAGTGAATTTCAAGACAAATATGTGATAGGAGAGTTGGATACTTTTAAAAGAGCTGCTTGTCTTCTTGTTGCGATTAATAAAAGACATCTTTCACGAGATAAAAGATTAAATGCATCTATTGCTTTAGATGCTGCTTATAAAATGTGTGAAAATCCTTATTGGAATGTTGGTGAGCACTATGATGAACCAAAAGAACTAGAAAGTGTCGATTTTAAAAAAGTTTTTATCGATGATATGTATGTTTATAATAAATCTAAAAATATGCTAATTGATTCTTTAGTATTTGAAGATGGTTCACCTTTAAGTTATCACCTTAACCTTGAATTAATATATCAAGTTGCTTTAGAGATAAAACACCGACCAATTGACATTCAAATACCAGAAGAAAAGATAGATGATTCTGAAAATATTTCCCTTGATCCACCAAAATCAAAAAGTCGAATACTTAACTTTTTTAGAAGAAAACATTAGGAGTGATAATTATGAATAAAATATCAGTAAATGATTTACAAAAATTAATAGATAGTATAGATCATACAAATAATGCAATTGATAAATATTTTTATAAACTAAGCGAGGAAGTTGGCGAACTTGCCCAAGCGATAAGAAAGAATCGCCGCTATAAAGATACAGGTAATATTAAAGGTACAATTGAAGAAGAACTATATGATGTTTTATATTATACTATCTGTCTAGCTAATATGTATGATATTGACCTTGAAGAATGTATGATTCTAAAGGAAAAGATTAATGCAGAAAAATATCACCGTGAAAGTATTTTTGAAGGTAAATAGAAAAGGCTTAACATGACTTTAATAACAAAAGATAATATACAATCATTTATGGAATATTATCATTATTTTCATGATAGTTACATTAGTGATGTTTTATTCTTCTATAAAGAATGCAAAGTCGAACTTTACATTGATGTTTTTTGGTCTGGTGAACCAACTTTAAAAGACAATGGTACATATGAGACTAATAAAAAGAAAATAAAAATGGTGTGTAACAATATAATACAATATAAGTACAAAGAAAACTATGCTGATTATATAGATGATGCTTATTTAAAATTTTTGACAATTAATAAGCAGGAATATATTTGTTTTGCTACTGACCCAGAAGAACCACTAATTTCGGTTCTTGCTGAATCTATTGAGTATGAAGAGATAAATTGATAGAGATAGTTATTTAAATAACATTCTCTTTTTTAGAGGTTTTATGAAAAAAGTAGTTTTAATTGATGGACACAATTTGTTATTTAGAATGTATTATGGAATACCTGCTCCAATAAAAAATTCCAAGGGAGAAGATATCAAAGGTTTAATCGGATTTGTTGGAAGTCTAAAAAAAATTGTTGATTATTTTTCTCCTTATTCAATAGTTGTAATCTTTGACAGTGAATCTAGCAAAAATAATAATCTAAGTATTGATGATAATTATAAAGCGAATCGTCTTGACTATAGTGATGTGCCAAATGAGCTTAATCCTTTCTCTCAACTTGATATGATTAAAGATGCTCTTAATTTTTTAAATATTAAAAATATAGAAATCGAGGATTATGAGGCCGATGATTTCATTGCTTCAATAATTTTTAACAATCCTGAAATAGAGTTTATTATCGTTTCAACTGATACTGATTTTCTCCAATTAGTTGATAATCATACCTTTGTCTTTGTTCCAAGAGGAAAGAAAAGTATTTTATATAATCCCGATGAAGTTATAAATAAATACCATGTTCCTCCTCATAAATTTATTCTTTATAAAGCCTTAGTTGGTGATTCAAGTGATAACATTACTGGAATTAAAGGAATTGGAAAAATAACGGCGCCCAAAATATTAGAAGATAACAGTATAGATGAATATATTAATAATAATCCAGATACTCGTTTATCTCAAATATTAATTGCCAATAAAGAGACCATAAATAAAAATATTCGTCTAATTAAAATGCAGAATAACTTAGATGTATCAAATATTACATTTAATGAATTAACACCAGCATTAATTAACTATAAAACTTATGAAATAATTGCCAAAATAGGTAAGAAATAATACCAAATGCTAAGATCCAATGGTATAATATTAATTAAATTTAGGAGGCATGATATGGATCGAGAATTTATTAAACAATATATAGAAAAAAGAGTTTTAGATGAAGAAAGCTTTGTGAAGGAAATCTTGTTTGCAACTTTTGCCAAAATGAAGTTGGAAGGTAATGATGAACTTTCTCTAGATAAAGAAAGTGTATCTAAGTATGCTCCTAGGCTAGAAAGTGTTCTATCACGTCTTGGAATAATTAGTGAAGCATTTACAAGAACTCCAGTTGAAGAAACTTATGATGCTTTTGCAAGTTATGCTATTGAAATTTTAATAGGTAGAAAATTTGGTTATTTTAATTCCGAATATAATAAAATCACGATTGAAATAAATCCGTATATGATAAATAAAACATTAAAAAATTATGAAGAATTAACCGATTTAATCAATGAATGTTTCGAATCCATCACAGGTGATTTTACTTATATTGAAGGAAAAAATAATATTTCTGTCAGCGATAATGAAAGTATTGATAAATTAATTAATTATTGTAAAGCCACACCAGCTTCCCCAATAGAAGATGGTAAAGGTTTTTATAAAGTTAAATCCCAAGACTTTTATTTCCCTGATGGAACAATTCAAGCTCGTGAATATATCGATAAAGAGAAAACTTCCGTTGTTGTGCCAATTACTGAAGAAGGCAACATTGTTTTAGTTGCTCAGCCGATTGCCCTTTCTGATGAAGGAGCCTTATTAGAGTTTCCTGCTGGATATTGGGAATTAGGAGAAAATGGTCAAGACGCAGGAATTCGTGAACTCGGAGAAGAAACTGGATATGTACCTCAAAAAATCACCTATTTAGGAAGTCATTATCAAGATCCTGGTTCAATAAGACAAAAAGTAGAAATTTATTTAGCCACAGGATGCCGTAAAGTTAAATCGCAAAAATTAGACAAGGGTGAGTTTGTTAAGTATATTGAAGTACCATATAACTATGCTTTATATTTACTTGATAATGGATATTTAAAAGATGCCAACACTTACATAGCTTTAAGTAAAGTTGATCGTCTTTTAAGTCGAGAATATACTTGGCAAGATCAAGATAATATAGATGTCACTAATAATATCGGTTTACCAATCAAACGAAAATAAATAATAGAAAGGAATAAATTTATGAGTTTTATAAATGAAGAAAATAAACAGGAACTATCTAACTTTTTAATATCCATTGATACACTTGCTATCAATCATCCCGAATTAGTCGATGAAATGATAACTGATTCAGTTTTAATTGCTTTAATTGAAAAAGCTAGTAAAAAAATCGAATGGTTTGTTCAATTATATAAACAAAATGTTAAAGGATTAAATGACCTAGAAGTTACTAATGGACTAGTCTCAGAAATAGAATTATATCGTGATAAAATGAATTTAATAAGTCGCGATATCAAAGCCTATTATTCACTTTACAATGTATATAATAAGCTTGCTCAAGCTCGAAATGTTTCTGTTCATGTTGATGAGATAAATATTTTAGAAGCCGAAGGTATTTTAATTCAAAATGGTCTAATTGAAGTACCAAAACAATTATAAATATATTTAGTATTTGTATAAAAATAAATTCTTTTTACCAATATAAAGGTGAAAGGAGTTTTTTATTTGGGAAAATATAAAGTAAATATTACTGGACTTGATACTAATAAAATAAAGGTATTAAAGAAAAGTGAAATGGATGAATTATTAAAACGCTACAAAGAAGAGGGGGATATCCTTGCTAAAGAAGAAATAATTAATGGTAATTTAAAATTAGTTTTATCTATTATTAATAAATATAATAATGGTAAGAATGATATGAACGACTTATTTCAAATTGGCTGTGTTGGTTTAATTAAAGCGGTTGATAACTTTGATACTTCTGTAGGAGTAATGTTTTCAACATATGCAGTTCCTTTAATTCTTGGCGAAGTAAAAAGATACATTCGTGATTCTACGAGTGTTCGAGTAACAAGAAGTGTAAGAGATATGGCTTATCAAATCATGAAATATAAAGATAATTATATGTCTATTCATGGCATTGAACCAACTATAGAAGAAATTACTCGTGATTTAGAAATATCTGAATACGAACTTGCTAATGCTATGGATTCACTTAAAGAGCCTGTAAGTATTTATGAACCTATTTACAATGATGGAGGAGATACGATTTACTTACTAGACCAACTAGCTGATAAAAAAGAAATTGAAGACAAAAAAGATGAATTAATTTCTTTAAGAAAAGCTTTAACAAAAATTAAAAAAAGAGAAAGAGATATCTTAATTGATCGTTATATCGTTGGTAAAACTCAAATGGAATTGGCCAGTGAACTTGGAGTCAGTCAAGCCCAAATATCTAGGATAGAAAAGAACGCTATTAACAATGTAAAAAAATTAATTCGTTAATAACTTGTCAAATATCAACATTTTAAGACAAATCTATTTTTATTTTTATCCTCCTAAGTTATACTTTAATAAAGTATAGGAGAGTATATATGAAAAATAAATTGTTTAAAACTTTAATGTTATCAACATTAATTTCAACAGTTGGAGTAGGTAGTGTATTTGCTGGTACTACTGATAAAGAATATGAAACCCAATCAACTAATGTATCAGACTATAGTGTTAAAATGACTATTGAAAATAAACAAAATGTTATGGCTACTGCTAATTTAGAAGTTACTGGATTAAAAACATCAGCAATCAATGATTACTTTGTTAAATTTGTAGAAAAAGATTATAATAGTTCAGGTGAATTAACCTTTGGAGATGCTTTTTCTAAAAATAACACAGTTACTGATTCGCCATTTCTTTTAAGTACAACTAAAGATGGAAAAATTATGTCAACGATGGATGACATGTTATATTTAAATAAGCGTGATTATTATGCATATATCTATAATTGTACTAAATCTAAAGATAGTCAAAGATATTGTAAAACTACAACTAGTACACCAATTAAAGTTGAAAAAGAGGCCATGCCTAAACTAACTGAAAGATATCAAATATACTTCTTTGGTCAATCTACAACAATAGGTCATCCTTATGCGACAGTCTTTACATTATATCCAGGTTATTCTGCAAAGTTTTATCCATATAAATATAACTTAAAGGTTGGTATAATTGAAGATTCTTCTGTTATTCGTGCAATGGCTAAAAATGAAAGTGGAGCAGTTGAAAAATTATATGAGTATGCTAAAAATGCTACTAATGGAACAACTTTTACCCATGAAATAGGTGCTAACAATCGTGAAATAGATGTTTCTTCACTACCTGTTCAAAATGGTAAATACTATTACTTATATACAACAATTGTCGATGAAAAAAATGAATTGATGGATTTATCCGATGTAGCTATCGTAATGGCTAAAAATAATTTATTAGTTAATGATGTCGATTATGGTGAATACAGTGATATTCAATATGAACAAAAAGATTATGAATATGCTTGTTATTCATGTACAAATGAATATGTTTGGACAGCTAAAGGATATCAAGCTAAGACTTGTACATTAGTTGATTCCATTACTGAAAAGTCTAAATGTGTAAAAAATGCTAAAACTGGTGTAGAAGATTATATTCTACCAGGTTTCCTTGTATTAATTGTTGGTGGGTCTTTTGTAGCTCTACTAAATAAAAAATCACACTTTAAGAAAATATAATATATAAACATTTACAATAAAAAGTAAATGTTTTTTCTTTTTTTATATTTAGTAAAATTAATGTGATATAATTAAATAAGAAAGATAATAGAAAAAGGTGAATTTATGGGATTAATTAATGCTGCAACTGGTGCTGTATCACAAGTAATTGGTGATCAGTTTAAAGAGTATGTCACTTGTCCAGTAAGTGATAGAAATGTCTTAGTTGCTAGAGGAACTGTAAATCATGGTAGTGGAAATTCTAATCCAACCGAAGGTATTATTTCTAACGGAAGTAAAATAGTTGTACCTCAAGGATTTGCCATGATGATTGTTGATAATGGAGCAATCAAAGAATTTTCAGCAGAACCAGGTGAATATATTTGGGACACTTCATCAGAACCAAGTGTGTTTGAAGGAGGATTTGTTAAAGGTATAACTGATTCTATTAAAAGAATCGGGGATCGTATAACTTATGGTGGACAACCAGCTAAAGATCAAAGAGTATATTATATTAATTTACTAACAATTACGGAGAATAAATTTGGATCTCCAAATCCAGAAACTGTCTTTGATCCAGTATATGGATCAGTTGAAATAACTTTTAATGGTATGTATTCCTTTAAGGTTGTTGATCCAACAGTTTTAGTAGCTAATTTAATTGGAGCAAATGCTAAAGATGTTATAACTGTTGAAGACGTTGTAAGTGGTCAATTAAAGATGACATTTATATCTAATGTTTCTGTATGTATTTCGAAATTAATGACTGAGTCACAACCACAAATATCATTTAACATGGTTCAAGCAAAGAAAAATGAAATATGCTCAGTAATGAATGATTTACTAGATGAATCATGGAAAAATCAATATGGTTTAGAGATTCAAGATGTAACTATTGTTATTAATGCATCAGAAGAATCTAAGAAAATAATTCGTGAAATGGATGCTGATGTTGCTAAAACAACTCGTATGGCTAATGTCTACAGCCAAAATATGACAGGAGCAATGGCTGCTGCTACTGGTGAAGCTATGAAAACAGCTGCTGGTAATGAAAATGGGGCAATGATGGGCGTTATGGGAATGAACATGGCAAGTACTGTTGGTGGTAATGCTATGGCTACTGCTCAAAACATACCAGATGAACCTGCTCCAGCCAAAGAAGAGGCTAAACCATATGACTTAGCATCTGCCATGGGTATGACTAACAATCAAAATCCAACTCCAAGTGCAGCAAAATTTTGTACAAACTGTGGAGCTCCAGTAAATGGTAAATTCTGTAGCCAATGTGGAACACAAATACAATAGTAATATAATTAAAGAGCTTTTAAAAGCTCTTTTTTTCATGAAGTTATTTAAATAATTAATTAAATATCTTAAATTTTCACCGTAAATTTATGTGTAAATCATAAGTTTTGAACGTTAAAAAATTGACATCGGGGGGGGTGCTTTATTATTAAAATAGAAGAAAATAAAAGAGTTTTAAACTTATAAAAAAAGGAGATATATTTATGAGAAATAAAAGAAAATTTATATTTATTTTAATAATATTGTTAGGTATAGGTTTTGCCGCTGTTAGTACAAGCCTAATAATAAATGGAGTAGTAGGTATCGCTGGTAATCCTAATGATTTTGATGTAATATTTACTGAAGCAGTTATCAATGGTAAAGGATCAAATGTTGTAATAGACGAAACAAAAAAGAAAATAACATTTACAACAAGTAAATTAATAAATATTGGCGATAAATCAATATTAAATTATACCGTCAAGAATAATTCAACTCAGTATGATGCAGAAGTAAGTATAAAATGTGAAAATATAGAAAGTGATTTTTTTACATTTTCAAATAATCTTAGTAACACGACGATACTAGCTGGAACTACTGAAGATGGAGTATTGACAATCACCTTGGATAAAATACTTACGGAGGATATCGCTAAAGAATTTACCTGTCGTTTAAATGTTAATGCCGTTTCTAGAACCGAAGCAGCTGAGGAAAATATTCAAGAGTCAATCTATTCATTAGGTGGGTACCTAATGGATGATGATTCCCAAAAACTTAGCAATAAGAATGTGATAATGTATTCATCTACTCCACATTATTTAACTAGTGATGATGATGGATACATATATGTCGATGGATTAGAAAAAGGTATTCATGAAATATATTATATGGGAGACCAAACTTTAGAAGAAATAAAAGAATTATCTAAAGAAGAAATAAAAGATAAATCCTTAGCTACTGCAATTATTACCACTAATGCTTCAAATGTGGAATTTAATAATAAATATAAGATTGCAGATTTACATATAGGGGAAAAGAATAATACAACTATTGTAACAGTTTATGCTGATGACAAAGAAATTAATAGAATAGTTGAAGAAGATAACATAAGCATACCTTTAAAACAAAATGAGTTATGGACTAATATCAGAGTAAACAACGGAGCGACCATTAATTATGAAAACAATTTATTAACAATATCCAATATCACTTCCTCATGTGATGTATATACTAGTAATTCAGTAGTTAACCAAGTAAAAGATATGGATTCTTCCAAAAATCAAATGATTTTAATAAAGGATGAAACATTATCTTCTTCTTTTGAAAGACTTAATAATAAAAATTTGGAAATAGATTTTAAGGAACATATTTTATATTATCCAGAAAGTGCATGTAAAAAGATTAATGATAGTGCTTGGTATAACTTGATAAACGTTTCTGAAAACTCATCATTAGTACTGAAAAATGGTAGAATAGAGACTAATGATGAAGTTATGTGCGGATTATCTGATTCATCTGGTAATTTGACTATTGAAAATCTTAGTGTTAATTTGGCATCTTCAATGGCAAATATTTGGGTTAGATCAAAGGCAAATGTTTTAATTAAAAATTCAAGTTTTGCTAATAATAATAGTACAGGTAGTATAGCAAATGTCCATAATGGAAATAATAATTATCCAAATTCAGGTGGTAATTTAGAAATCATTGATAGTGTTGTATCTTCAAAATCTACACCAATTATTAATACGCATAAAGGAACCATTGATATAGAAAATAGCAATATTTATTCGACAGGAACGGGACGAGTTATTACTAATTCAGGAGCTGGAACTATAAATATAAAAGGTAATCAAGCCGAATTCGATGAAAGTGGAGAATATCTTTCAGGAACATTTATTCATAGTGATCTTCAAGGACAATTAATATATAACAACAGTAATGAAGGAACAATAAATATTTATAATGGTACTATTCATGCTTTGTATAGAGATACAGTTGGATGTTGTACAATATATGCCAAAGATGGAACAATTAATATCTATGATGGAGAACTTTATTCTTATCGTGATTTTGCCATATATAGTAGTTCTGCATCTACAAAATATAATATATATGGAGGAAATTTCAAATCTACTGTATTTTCAACTATCGCTCATGATAACGGAACAATTAATATAAGTGGAGGAAAATTTGAATCAGAAAAATCTAATGCTATTATTTCATATGCTGGAAATCTATATATAAGTGGAGGAACATTTAATTCAAATAATTCTGCAATTTCTAGTACTATATACCAAGATAGATCATCTTCAAAGATTTATATTTGTGGAGGAGAATTTAATTCTTCTCAAAGTGATATTTTATTAAAAGATGAAAATTCATATATTTATTACAATGATGCAGTTGTTTGGAAAAACGGTACTCCTACAATCGATGGGATTCAAGAAAATGTAATCAAAGATAAATCATTAACTTGTCCATTATTTTAAAAAGATTTTTATCGCAAAAATTTGTTATTCAAAAAAGAGGCAACATACATTGCTTCTTTTTTCATTTATTTAATAATATGTTATAATACGTTGTAGGTGATTCTTATGAAGTCATATAACTTACAAGAACAAATTGTAACAATTGATACATTTGCTTCTTTAATAAAAAGAAATATCTTACCATTAGGTGTAGATATAAGTGATACACCTAATAATCTCGATTCTAATGTTTTAGATATTCTTAATACATATTATCAATATAATGATGTCTTTGATAAAATTTATCAAGAAAGAAATGGTATCATGACATTAAATTTAGTTAAATTAGAAGACGATTATGCAGAAAGATTAATAAACTTAAAAAAATATATCCGTGTTAATCCTGATACTAGTGATATTGTTGTTTATAAAGTAGAAAAAGGTATATCTAGTGTTAGATGTCTAGCATGCTATGTTAGTGTTTATATTAAACCATATTTTTCTGCATCAAAAGATTTAGAAATAATTTACCTACAAGATAAAACAGAAGTTATTCTTGATAAGTATTTAATTAAAGAAAAGAGTCGAACATTATGAATATATACAAAGTCTTAAATCAAATAACTTTATATATTGATGATAATTTAACGGAAGAAATTGATTACCAATATATTGCTAAAATGTTAGGAGTTAATGTATTCACAATGCAAAGATTATTTTCGATAATTGCAGGAATCCCGATAGGTGAATATATTCGTAAAAGAAAATTATCAAGCGCTGCTTATGACTTATATCAAAACCATATGTTAGTAATGGATGTTGCTATTAAATATGGCTATGAATCGGCGACTTCTTTTTCTCGTTCATTTGAAAACTTTCATGGTATTAAACCAAGTAAGATTAATAAATCAACTAAGTTAAAAGAGTATCCTCGTATCATATTTGCTGAAATTGAAAGACTAAATACGGATATATCTTATGAAATAATTGAATTACCTGAATTAATTCTTTATGAAAAATCAATTCCCACCAGTAATGAAACGATATCAAATGATGCTCCTGAATTCTTCTTTAAATGCAGTAGGGAATACGAAAATATTTATGGCCATATTAAATATGGAATGATTACATACGAAGATGTTGAAAGATGTAAGTGTATTAAATATTCTATTCTGTATGATCAAAAAATTGAAGGACTAAAAAAAATAGTTATTCCCAAACATAAGTGGTTAAAATTTGTTATAACAAATCAAGAAGCTCATGATATTCAGAGTATGTCTAAACTATTTTATGAAGAATTTTTCCCATCTTGTAAATATAATTTATCAGATTTACCAGAACTAGAATATTATCATGATGATATAACTGATTTTTTAGTACCAATTGAATAAAACTTACAAAACTGATTACTAAATAGTCAGTTTTTTTGTTTGCAAGTATTTTATAATAATAACTTACAAGGGGTGTTTTTGTATGTTTGAGGTGTTTTTATTAAAAAAACATATTACATTTGAAGAGTGGATGCAAATAATTAAAACCATTACTAAATATAATGGTTTATTTAAAACGTGGAAACTTATCGTTGAATTTGAAGGTAATTATCTTCATTATTATATTAAAACTGATGCGCATTTACCATCTTCTATTAATAAAATTGATCATGTTCTATTTAAATCGACTAATAATCTCGAATTACTAAATTATAACCGCAAGAAAATACTTATTAACTTTAACAATATTCTTGATATTCGAGAGAACCTTAATATTAAAAATAATGAAGATATCAAACGTGTTGAAATTAAAATAAAAGGAAGTTTTAATGATAAAATAAAATATCATATTAATATTATTACTGATAAGAATAATTATTTTTGCTTATTTAACAATCCTGCTAATTTAATTTCCATTAACTTTGAAAATAACTACAATATCATTCCTAAATCATCACCTAAATACTTAGACATTGCAAAAGACTTAAATATACTTGAGACAACTAAGATTAATTCTCTTTTTGAAATTGACACTTTTCCATATCTAGAAGGAAAGTTTTATCTAAATCAATTAAATTATGCTTTTAATAGTCATTCTTTAGTTGTTGGATCTTCTGGTGCTGGTAAATCAAAATTTTTATCTAGTCTTATAAAAAACACTTTAAATAGTTATGATAAATATAAAGTAATTGTAATTGATCCCCATGCATCATTAGAAGATGATATTGGTGGATTAGGGAAGGTAATTGACTTTAGTGATAAATTAAATAGTATTGATTTATTTGCTTCTGATACCGATATTGTTGTTAACGTTGAATTATTAATTGAACTCTTAGAAAATTTAATTGGTAAGAATAATTCGAAAGTTGAAAGAGTGTTAAGACATAGTTTATATTTACTTCTTTTGAATAAGTCATTTAACTTTAACAATCTAAGAAGACTTATATTAGATATTGAATATCGTAATGAAGTAATAACTAAAAATAGAAAAAATGTTCCCATCAATGTTATCGAATTCTTTGCTTCAGAATTTAATGATATTAAAACTAAATCGTACATGGACGCTATATCACCAATTATATCTTTAGTTGATGAAATGACTATGTTACCAGTTTTTAATGAAGATCATCTTGATAATAATCTATTCGATGTTATAGATCAAAATGCTTTAAATATTTTTTCTTTAGATCGAACTAAACTAGGAGATAAAATAACTAAAACTATTTCTGGTCTTATCATGCAACAATTATTAACGTTAATTCAAAAAAGAAAATTTGATGAACATATTATATTTATTGTTGATGAAGTAGCAGTTGTTGAAAACCCCATATTATCAAGATTCTTATCAGAAGCTCGGAAATATAATTTATCTCTAATATTAGCTGGGCAATATTTTAAGCAAATAAGTGATGATTTAAAAAACTCTATATTTGCTAATGTCTTAAATTATTATATCTTCAGAGTTTCTAAAAGTGATGCCGAAACATTATCTAAAAATATTAATATGAGTATCCCTCTAAGTAATACAGATGAAACCAAAATAAAAATGTTAACCGACCTGAAAAATCGTGAATGTATTATAAGAATAAATAAAAATGGGGTGTTAATGCCACCATTAAAAGGAACAACTCTAGATTTCCAAAGTATTCCAAGAGTAAAAAGATCAGAACAAAATAATAATCAACAAAATCAAATAACTAAAACTAATCCTATTAAATTTAAAATAAATAATAATATAGATTTAAAAGATGTTTTACTAAAATCATCTTCGAGTAGAAAGGAATTTAACAATGAATGAAAAAGAAGTTAAAGAAATAATTAATAAAATATTTACAAGTGTTTTTAACCGTGAGAATGAATACTCTTTAGAGCAAATATTAGAAAAGTTTGCTTTTGATATTAAATTACCGAAGGAAGTATATGATTCTACTACCAATGAAGTAACATATGCAGACTCCATTCATAGTGGAAAGTTTATTACATTAAGTAACATGGAGAAAGTTGATAAAGAGAATGGTTGGATGCGTGAAAAATGTGAAATCGAGGATTTAGAATCTTTATTAAATTTATGGGATAAAATAAATCTTACCACCACCGAGAGAGTATATGACTCTATTAATGTATCTAAAAGTGATACCATTTATCGTTCAATAAATGTCTATCATTCTACAGATATGTCTGATTCTAAAAATATTGTTTACTGCGATTCTTGTGGTAACTCAGAATTTTTACTTGCCTGTCAAAGGAGTGGCAGTAGTAATTTTTGTATTCGCACTGATGACTCCGTAAATTGTTCTAATAGTTATAATGTTATATGTAGTAATAAGATTATTAATTCTCTATTTGTTCAAGATTGCTTTGACCTTTATGAATGTATGTTTTGCTCCCATATTGCTTCAAAAAAATATTGTATAGCTAATATGCAATTTGAAAGAGAAGAATATTACCAAATAAAGAATATGATTATTGATTGGATTTTATCAAAATAAAATAGGATAATGATATCCTATTTTTCTAATTTTAAAACTTGTTTAACAGGTAATACTTCTGGTAGTTCATCAGCACTTAGTAATTCAAGAACTGTTTCTACTTCCTTATTCAGCTCTTCATCCATAATGGTTTTTCTAATCTCTCGTAAGGCATTTATACGATCTTCTTTATCAATAAAGTAAATATAGTTAATAATTGTTTCAATATAATTATATACTATACCTGATTCATCACGTTTTTCTTCTGTTTCTTCATTAGTAATGATAACTGCATCTTCTAAATCTTTCGTGTCCAAAGGTAAAGATAAATTATTATCTTCACTTTTTTCCTCAAATATTTTATTGAATAATCTATCTATTCTCCATCTCGCATCATCAGCTTTACTTTTCTTAGATAGTCGCATAATATAAAATAAATTACGATAAATAATCAACGTATTAACATAAATTGATAAATTAGGAGTTTTATTTCCCGAAAGTGACATTCCAACAAAAAAAATTAAATATGAAATTAATATGCCAAGATATATCATATCAAATCTAAAGAAACGTTTTTGACGTTTGTCTGAAAAGTCTTTAACCAATTTAATATCATCAGTTATATTTCCTGAGTAATCTAATTTAGTCATAATTACTTTCTTTCTAAAGATCTTACTACAGGAACATAACTAGGCATATCTTCTTCATCAAGAAGGTATAAATTAACACTGCTGTGAGTATAACCATCTTCTTTTATTGATTCTTTTATTTCTCTTAAAACTCTTAATTGATCTTTAGTATCTAATAAGAAGAAATCTGCACTTTCAACAGTAGTCTTTTTTATATGACCTGATTCATCACCAATCGTATTTATAACTTCTTCTTTTTCTTTCTTATCTTTTGTTACTATAGCATCTTTGATATTATTAGCTTTTACATCAGCAACAAGATTATTACTATCACGATTAAGACTATTAATACGATATGCTAGACCATTTATATTGCTTTCGGCATTTTGAACATAGGCATTTCTTTCTTTAACATCCCTAAAAATATTTTTAGTAGCAACTCCCACATCCCACACTAACATTGATATAGATGTAACAGCCCAATTTATTTCTAAATGGAAAAGTTTTCCAAATAGTATTGCAAATGGTATTGAAAGAAGAAAAATAGTACCTCCTATAAGAATGTTTTTAAGAATTATATCCCATTTCTTTTTTGGTTTTTTTATTCTCTTTAAATCTTTTGTTAAATAACCGTCATATTCTAGTTCTTTCATAAAAATCTCTTTTCCTCTCTTTCCTTTGTTATGTGCTATTATACACTAAGTAAAGAAATATGTAAACAAATAATTATTTTTTTAAAAGTAGGAGAAAATATGCTATATTTAAGATAAGGAGTTGAGTTAATGATGAAGAGAATAGGAGTAAATCTAACAAGCTTGATCTTTTGCTTATTATTACTTATACCAACGGGATGTGAAGTAAAAAAAGAAGTTATCGATACTGAACAATTTAATACGATTATGAGTGATAATAAATTTAGTATTACTGATGTCACTGATCAATATGCTGCCTATGATTTTATCAAGTCTGTATCGGTTGCCATAGATGAAAATAAAAAATATCAAGTTGAATTTTATATACTAGATAGTGATGAAAATGCTCATAAAATGTTTGAAAGTAATAAAAGTAATTTCGAAAAAAATACGGATAAAAATGCTTTAACCGCCGAAGCTACTATGAATAATTATAGCTTTTTTTCCATAACTGATAATAGTAATTATAAATATATTTGTCGTGTTGAAAATACTCTTGTTTATGTTGATACAGTCAAAGAAAATAAAGATGAAGTCAAAGACATTATAAAAAAATTAGGTTACTAAATTGACTAATTTAAATTAATATAATAAAATAATCCCCATCAAGGGGATTTTATTATGGAAAATAACATATTTATTCAAGAATTAAAAAAAGATAAAGCTCGCTATGAAAAATTTCTATTAGCTAAACGTGAGTATCTAATTACTGAATTTGATGAAGAAATAAAATCTCGTTTACGAAAAATCTATTGGGGAGGCTTCTTTCAAGCTTTAATATATATATACTATATGCCAACCGATTTTGAAACAATTGGTAACAAGGTTGAATTATTAGCTAAAGTCTTAGAAGGAGAGGAGTTTAACATTGTTCATGCCTCAACGATATCATCTCGACAAACGCCATTTTATGAGTATAATCATAATCATTTAGATTATAATTCTTATATTGAAATAAAGAAAGGTCATAATACATGGGTATATGATTTATATTCTCTTCTTAAATTTGATAAGCAAGTTTATGAAGAATTAGAAGAACCTACTAGTCATAAAAATGATCCAAACAATATATCCTTATTAGAAGTCATCAGTAGTCAAAAACTTGAACAAGTAAAGAAAATAGTCGGGGAAGAAGATTACAGCCTCCATCTTAAAGAAATATATGTTAAAACAATGGAAAAAATTTCAGAACTCTTAAATCAAACACATCCATACTATGGAATTCTTCTAAAAGAAATTGAACTTCAAAAAAAGCAAAATAATTTTGAAGAACTAAAAAGACAAGTTGAGTATGAAGAAAGATGTAGACGTACATCGAAAGTATATCAAAGAAAATAGTACTAATTTTATAGTACTATTTTTTATATAATAATAATTGTCTTTTCGAAGCATCACCATTATAACTACCATACTCTTGATTATTAATGGTATATTTATAATCAGAATAATTAATTGGACTTAGTAAGTCAGTATCTTTATATCCTTGTTTTTCTAAACAAGAAAGTATCGCATTCTGATTAGTACCAATTGTAATTTCCTTTAGTGGTTGGAGATTGTTTTTATTATAATTCACGATAAATTCTTGAATTCCTTTAATTAAAGCTGGCACAATAATTTCTTTTTTTATCTCCTCGGTTACAAGAGAACTAACTTCTACCGTATTAATAATGCCATATCCTTCTTGGCGATTAATACCAATAGTAGCTTTAGCAATAATAGAATTAGTTTTATCCCTAACAATGAAATTTTGCACATTATTATCAACCATACTAGCAAACATTATTCCAGCACCCTTACCACCTATATGTGCACAGCAATTACAATATTTTCCTAAAACTAAATTATCCCAATCTTGCTTTGGAAGCCACTCATAAGAATAACCATCAATTACTCTTTTAATATCATACTCTGCATTTTTACTATCAGTAAATATATTACGTAAAGAATTTTTTGAAGTTTCCAATATTTCTTCCGCTTTAGATAAAATTCCATCATCACTATAGAATTTACCTAAGAAAAGTGCTAAATCCTTATTATTTTCATTAACATTACTAAATGATTTAATTAAGAAGTAATATAAACATTTATCTAAAGTAACTTTAATTCTTCTTTGACTTCCACGATTAGACGTTGATAATTTTTTTATTTCTTCGAAATTATTATATATCTTTGCAATAAAATGCGGATTTGCTTTCTCATAATTAATTAAATCTTTATAATTTTCAATGAAAAAAATTATAAACTCATAATCAACTTCATCACGTACACAAAGTTCATTAAATACACGATGAATATTATCGCCAATTATCTTATAGTCACTTTCTTCATCAATAATTTTTTCCATTAAGAAAGTAGTGACTTTTTGACTAAGTATCAAATCATCCGTAAATGCTCCTAAAATTTTTAAAAGATTTATTAAATCGACAATCCCAAAATTATCTAATACTTGTGATTTTTGCAAAAGTTTCTTAATATTTTTATTATAGTATTTAACTAATAATAGTTGATTTTGATATGGAACTTTAACAGCAATATTATCATTATAAAGAGTAGCATCTTTGATATTATATTCATCTAATAATTTACAATAATTAACAATAAAACTTAAATCATAATATTTTTGATCAATATAGCTTCTTTCGGAAAATACTCTTAAATAATTTGTTTTTGTTAAAAATCTTTCTAATGCTGGGTTCATATTCTCTAATATATATAGTAAATCACCCTTAGAAATATTTCTCATCATTAAACCATTGAGTAATAACTCGTTATAGTGTTCATTATCTTCTAATACTTCTTTAATTAAGATTTTTAATTTTTGATTTGTTATTTCTTCAATGCTATCTAAATCACCTAATAGCTTATCAAAAATATCATATATTTTTTTATTGCGAAATAAATCAAAAAACATGGTTGAATAATTAACATATAGATAAGAAAGTTTGAAGAAATGTTGAACAAATAAATCAGGTTTATCTTGAACTAGCTCGGTATTAGGAGCACAATTTCGAATCTCATCACGATTAATTCTTATATAACCATAATCATCAACTTTAACATAATATGTTCCATCTTTTAAGAAGTAAATACGAGTAACATCTTTATCAAAATAAGATAGATATGATTCATCACTATTTTTCGTTTGCAAAGTCAAAAATTCTTTAGCTTTCATGTCCATCAAGTCTTCAAAGTGTAGAGTAATGTTATCATCAAAAGTCTGTGGATCAATTGACTTTATATCTTTGGAAAAATATAAATCTTTTAAATCTTTCGATTTGGAAAATACATTTGTCCCAATTTGTTTTAAAGTAGAAGGTAATTTAACACTCTTAGCTTTTTTAAATAAAGATGATAAATTGCTTGATAGAGTAGTGATACCTTCTTCAAGCTCGATATTAACAAATGGTATATGTGGACTTTCATTAAATGTTCCAATATTAAATATTATATTATCTGAATAACTATCAACTAATATTTTTAAGTTTTGGGCATTCATATTTTTAAAAGTATTCGCTCCCATACTTTCAATTGATCCCGTTAAATTTAATGTTTTTAAATTTCTCGCTCCTGCAAAAGCATAATCAGCTATATGATAAAATCTTTCTCTTCCAGTATAGTGAATGTCTGTCTCTTCTGTCCCTAAATTATATTTTATCGGGAAATCATAAACTGTATATTCTGAATTTTTATTTGCAATAGCATATTGGACAAAAACATTTTCATTTGTATCAACTAAAGATATACCATCAAAACTTTGATATTTAGAATTACCATCTTCGACATGAATTTCTTCTAAGTTTTTCATCTCTGATAAAGCTCCACATTCTATATCTTCTAAAGAAGCAGGAATAGTAACACTTCTAATATTGTTGCATTGAGATAGTGCCTTAATTCCTAAATATGTCACATTAGGAGGAATCAAAAAATCTTCTAAAGCATGGCATTTATATAGAGCATAGTGATCAAGATATGATATTTTATCATGCATTTTTAATGATTTTAAATTTGTACATTCAGCAAAACATACGCGTGGCAAATAAGTAAGACTCTCAGGTATCTCGACACTCTCTAAATTAGAGCAACCAGCAAACGCCGCTTCTTCTAAAATTTTTAAATTATGAGATAGGGTAACCTTTTTTAATCGTTTACAATTTTGAAATGCTTGCGCTCCAATTTGCACAACCGTATCAGGAATAATGATTTCTTCATAATCGCTGCCCATAAATTCTTGATCTTTAATAATTTTTCGACCATCTTCTACGACCAAAGTTTTCATTTCTTTTCTCCCTTACTTTTCTTAGCTAAAACAAGTCGTTGAGCACCTTCCCAATCACCAGCATAGCCTGTTTTATTAAATGAATAGTCTCTAAAAGATATCCCTCTATAAGTTGTATTAGTTATCTTGCATCCCATATTCTCAAGTTGTTCATTAATTCGATTACGTCCAGCTCCAATTGTCAACACTTTAAGTTTTATTTCATTGTTTTCATTATATTTATTCCAAAAATCTTTAGCACCACGGATGAGAGCCTCACAAACTTTGGTAAGATCATCATAACTTAGCTGTAGTGATGCTTCGACATTATTAAATACTCCATATCCTTCCTGACGATTAACAAAAAGAGTAGACTTAGCGACAATTTCTCCAAGGCCATTGCGAATAACTAAATTTTGAACATCATCAGAAATAATACTAGCTCGCATAATGCCATTTCCTGCCCCCGTTAGATGAGCACAACAATTACAATATTTACCGAGAATAAAATTATCCCAGTTATCTTTAGGTAGCCACTCATAAGAAAAACCAGTTCGATTCTTTTCACGTAAATCCAATGTCTTATTATCATTAAAGCATTTCTTGCCGTCTTCATCGTAAGTATATTTTGTGAAGATATTTCTTGGAGCTGATTTCATCTCTTTAACTAATTGCTGACATCTTTCCCAAGCACTTTCAGAATCATACCATTCACCAATAAAATCAGCAAGTTCACGTTCTTCTTTTGCAACATTTGTAAATTTATTTTTTGAAAGATAATGAGCGACCTTTTGCATTGTAACTTTTTTATGTCTTTGACTACCATTATCAGCTGTCGAAGTTTTTGAAATTTCCCGAAAATTAACATAGGCTCTTTGAATAAATCCACTTTTTTGAATTTCACGTCTATATAAATCATTATAATTTTCCAAGAAGAAGTTAGCAAATTCTAAATCAAATTCATTACGTAAAGCATCTCCAAAGTTAAATAAACGGTGGAAATCATCTCCTTGAACGCGATGACTATTAGTCGTGCCATTACCTAAATTCATAGTTATTTTTTCCGTAATAAAAGTTAACGCTCTTTGACGAATAATCTCATCAATTTCTAATCCTCCTGTAATATAGCATAAGGTGAGTAAATCATTTAAGTTTTGAATAGAATTACCAAGATTTTTATTTTCCAAAACTCCCGAACTTTTTATTAAGCGCTTAGTATTATTATCAAAAGTTTGAAAAAATTTATCGGCAAGTGGTGAACTAGCAATTCCCATAAATGCTGGTTGAAAAAGGAATGGATCTTTAAGATTATATTTTATTACATAACTTAAAAATAAATGTAATCTTTTATCTTTCAATAAAGAGTCTTCGACTTTTTCATCATTATTAATCATTTGGGGAATTCCCATTTTATTAATTGTTTCTAATAATAATTCTTTATTAGCATAGAATAAAGAGTCCATCTCTTCAATATTATATAAATCAATTAAAACACGATGATAAAAAATTTTATCTTTTATTTCATATTTTCTCAATAGTTCAATATATTGATAAAACTTTTCAATACCTTCTTCTGTATCTAAAATATTATAAGTATATTTATCATGATTATCAAGCATCCCTGAAGATTCAAGCACGTCTTTTAATAAAGTATCATTCTTATCATAGTTAGATAAAAACTTTCGACGGTTATCAACTTGTAATTTCATAAAAAGACCATTTCGTAAAATTTCTTCATCTACTAATCCAAAATCAATAAGAGAGTAGTAATAATCAATAAATTTTGTTGGTTTGCCTTTAATTAACATATAGTTTTTAGTGTATTTCTCCATAGTATCTTCATTAAAAGCAACAATTCTATTATTACCTTCAACCAGGTAAGTTGAATCTTTTAGCTCATATAAACCATATTTGTAAAACAAACTACTATCGCGAAGAAAACGATAGACATTTAATTTTAAACCATTTTCAAATTCAACTATACAATCATCATTAAAAGCTCTGATACCTAAACTACTAATTTCCTTAGGTAAATAAACATGAGAGATATTTGTATGATAAAAAGTATTGTTATCAATCATGATCGATTTGTTATCATGAAAACTAATCTCATTAAGTAGTTCAAAATATTGAAAAGAGCTTGCACTTATATTAATATTTTCTCCACAAAAATTAACTTTTTCAAAAGGAAGAAAAGGTTCTTCTTTTTTCTTCTTTGAATCGAATTCACTTGGATCATAATAAATGCGTCCCTTATTTTTAATCCCAAAATGAATTAACGACATCATTGGAATCGCATAAACGCTCATAGTACGTAAATTTTTAGTATTATTAAAAGCTGTTTTTTCAATATCAGCAACACTTGAAGGAACTCCTAATTCTTCTAAATATTTAGCTCCTGCAAAAGCATAAGGTCCAATGGCATTTAATGGGACGATCATATTATCTTGTTCAGCATAATCAGTTAAGTTATAAAATTTATCTTTCGACCCGTTAGTATAAAGAATAACTTCTTCATTTAAAGTTTCAAGTAAAATTCGATTGTCAAAAGAATGGTATTTTTTATTGTGATTACAAGTAATACTTTCTAAATTATTATAAGCAAAAGCTCCAACTCCGATTTTTTCTAAAAAGCGTGGAATAACTAACTTTTTCGTTGTTTCATTCCTAGCAAAAGCCATTTTTCCAATTGTTTTTATGGTCTTTGGTAATTTTATTTCTAAAATAGGAGAGTGATAAAACGCATAATCACCAATACTCTGATGACTACCAAGATTAACACTTTGTAAATTTCGACAATTAGATAAAATGTTATTACTTATTTTTTCAATATTACTTAAATCAAGAGAAACAAAACCTGTATTATCTAAGGCATAAGAATCAATTTCTCTAACGTTATCAAAATCTTTAATTTCTACTAAATTTCTACAACCGCGAAAACATCCTTCCGGAATATGTCTCGTATTTAAAGTAATGCTTGTAAGTCCTAAACAATTTTCAAAAGCATATTTACCAAAATCTTTAATATTATTTGGAATATCTCTTAAACTGATACAGTTTCTAAAAGTATGATTACCAACAACTACTGGGTTATCAATAGTTATGGTATGAAGATTAATACATCCATCAAATAAATGATCAGGTAACATTGTAATGTTAGGATTAATGTGGACTTCTTTTAGATTTTTACAACCTTTAAAATCATAAGAATGAAATTCACTCACCGAAGCAGGAATCTTCGATAAATTGGTACAGTTATTAAATACCCCACGCCCAATTGAAATAATACCATCAAGATCAATATCCAAAGAAGAACAGCCCTTAAAAATTTCATCTGGTAAATGAGTTGTTCCATCAGGTAAGTGTACTTTTTTTAGATTTTTACAGTTTAGAAATAGTTGTCTACTTAACGAGCGAAGAGAATTAGGTAAATAAACTTCTTCAAGATTTTTGCAGTTGGCAAAAGCTGCATCGCCGATTTCTGTAACTCCTTCAGGAATAATCACTTTTTTTAAAGTTTTACACCCTGAGAACGCTTTTAAACCAATTGTTTCTAATCCCTTTGGTAGATTTAAGACATCAACATTAGAATCACAAAAAGCAAATTCTCTAATGACTTTTAAATTATTAGACAATTTAGTAATTTTAATATTATCAATATTCGCATAGGCATAAGCCCCAATCTCAACGATATTATCATTCATACAAATATCAACATTATTACTTTTAAAATAGGCATAATCAGATATTTTATGTAAAAATTCATTATCCATATAGTTTCCCCCTAAATTGCAAGTATTATATCCTTAATCTATCTAATAAGCAAACAATTTATAAAAAATAATTGTTTTTTTTGACTTTTATGATATCATAAATAACCATGAGGTATTATTATGGAAAAAAATGAGCAAAAAAAATTACTTGGTAGGGTTGATAATCCTATCGTCATTAGACTAAGCCATTTAGGTAATGTCATATTACCAATGAATGGTATAGAAGAAGAAACGGATATTAATGGTAACGGAGTTATTATTGGTAATAGTAAAAATGAGCATTATGGCTTTACAATTATCAGTGATTATAATAATAATCAACATGAACAAAATTATCGAACTGATAATAAAATTATTGCAGTGCAAATGTCCGAAGGAAAACTAAAAGTGTATGAAGAGAATCGTATCCATCCATGGCTATTTATGAAAAATGGTAAGATAATTGAAAACAACAATGCTACTGTTGACTTTAGTCATAAAAAGTGTGATTTTCAGACCAACGATTTAGGTCATTTAGAACAAAATGATGGTTTAATAAAAATACTTATCAATACTATAACTGGTGATGTATCAATAGATGCCAATGGAGAAATTTTACCAATTTCTCTAGGATGTGCTTTTGAAAATGAGTATTATGGTATTAACTTTGAAATAACTCGTCCTGTTGCAGGAAAAGAAGATGAAACTGAAGTAGTTAAATTAAGTTATTTAACTGAGGACTCTTTATATGGAATAGAAGTTAAAACTATTTACGGAAATAATTCTCATATTTCTAGGACAAGAGATTATAAAATTGATGAAATAGAAAGTATAAACGTTTATGAAAGAGAAAAGTATCATCCTTGGAGATTCTCTAGTACAGGAGAATTATTAAAAAAATCTGCTTATAACCCATACTCACGTCGTGATGTTGAAGCTTATGAAAATAAATATGGAGTAAGAATGCCAAGATAAAATAAATAATAGTAGGGAGGTCCTTGTATGCGTTTTTGGAAATATCTTTATAAAGCATTAGAACAAAAGAAAACTGATAGTAGTGAAAACCAAGCATCAAGTGAAGAGCAAAATCAAGAAGATAGTTTAAAATTGCCTAATGCACAAGATGCAAGAGACGACCAAACTAATAAAAAACAAAATCCTGATGACTCAAAATCACAAGAACAAGATTTGAAAAATAACTCGGATAATCCGCAACAATCAGCGGGAAGTTCAAAGAGTGAAAGTCAAGAAGGTGCAGGAAAAGATAATGATGATGATCAATCTCGTGAGGAGCAAGATAACTCTGTAAATGACAATAATTCCTCACCAGATGAAAATGCTTCTTCTCAAACTAATCAAGATGATAATAATAACCCTGTAGATGAAGCAAGCCATGAAGATGAACCGCTACAAGCAAAAGAAACTCAAAATGGTTCTAATGAAGAACAAGATAATAATCAAACCAATCCATCAAGTGATGATGATTTGCAAAGAGAACCTAATAATAATCCAACTCCCGAAGAAGACTCATCTAATAAGGAGCAATCGAAAACGGCAAGTAATGATGTTGATAACAGTGAAAATCAACAAAATGACGGCATACAATCAGAAGAATCAAATGATTTAGAAGATAACTCTTCATATAATGATTCGAATAATCAAAGTAATAATCAAGATGAATTTGATAGACAAGAAAATCAGCCAACTTCTGCCAGTGATGACAAAGATACTAGCTCTAATAACAACCAATCTAGTGAATCTAATGACGGTTCTAATGATGAACAATCGAAAACGGCAAGTACTGATGTTGATAGCAGTGAAAACCAACAAAATGATGGTATACAATCAGAGGAATCAAATGATTTAGAAGATAACTCTTTACATAATGATTCGAATAATCAAAGTAATAATCAAGATGAATTTGATAGACAAGAAAATCAGCCAACCTCTGCCAGTGATGACAAAGATAGTGGCGCTAATGACTCTCAATCTGGCGAATCTAATGATGGCTCTAATAAGGAGCAAGCAAAAACGGCAAGTAATGATGTTGATAGCAGTGAAAATCAGCAAAATGATGGTATACAATCAGAGGAATCTAATGATTTAGAAGACAATTCTGAAAATAATAATTCAAATAGTCAAGGAGAAAATCAAAGTAGTAATAGTCAAGGAAATGATCAATCATCACCAAGTGAAGAACAAGGAAATAGTCAATCTGGTGAAACAGATGGAGTAGGAGAGTTGAGTAATCAAAATAATCCCTCAACTTCTTCATCAAAATATCCTAATAATGGTATTTCCTCGCAAAATCAAAATGATCAAAGAGACTCTTCATCTCCTAAAGCAGAATCTAGTACTAATAAGAATAAATCTAGTGAAAGTAATTCTCATGACGAATCATTTTCTAGCGATGACACTAGACAATCCGATGTTCAAGCTGAATCTTTCTCACCTAATTCTAATCAACAAGATAATATGTCTAAAAAAGACTCTGACGATAAAGAATCTTCATCATCAAAAGATAATAAGTCTAAACAAAATTCAGGTGAAGAAGATTTAGAATCTAATGAATTGGAACATCATGAAATAGAAGACCACTATACCAATCCTAAAATCAATATTCCTAGAGACGAAAATAGACAGTCTTTAGAAAGAGCAGAAGATAAAGAAGATATAAAAGATATTGATTTTGAAGATAAAAATCATGAAAAACAAAACGTTAGTCGTCATAATAACCATAAATCAACTTATGAAAAGCAATCATATGAAGAAGAATTTAATAATGAAGAAGATTTTAATGAACCTCCCAAAAGTGAAGAAAAGTTAAAAAAGGAACTTCTTCAAAAATTTAAAGAAGCTATTGAAAAAGCGGCTAATCAAAAAGCTTTAGAAGAATTAGAAAAACATATGCTCCATGAAAAACAAGAAATGGAACTAGGTGATAACGCTAATCACTTTTTTAATAAACTAGAAGAATTACCACCATTTAACGAACGTGATAAAGGATCTGGTTATTCTATTGATACGGAAAGTATAACAGATGTTGATGAAATAATTATTAGAACCTTAATAAATCGATTTTTAAATCAAAGATTTTGTCGACATAAAGAAGATTTAAATGTTCGTAGCAATTCTTTAGACAAATCAAAAGGATTCCTGAAATGGGAAGTTAAAGATGTTATTATTCACTTAGAAACTGAGCAGTTAACGAAAGTATTGAATGACAAATATGGTTATGATTATTCAAATGGTAAACAAGAAAATGTTCCTTTATCTTTCTATTTTGACTTATCAGGCAGTATGAGTCGCTATACCAACATGTTAGCAACTGTCGCTATCGAATTATTGAAAAAAGATGTTAAAGTTTTAATTGGTTATAACGAATATGTTCAGGTTCAAATTGACTCATTAGGAAAGGGAATAACTGTTTCAGAATTAACTGACTTTCTTGAAAATTTTGATTGTGCTTCAAGGAAAATTAAATATCGTAAAATCAATGCCAATCTTGATCACTACTTAATTAATCATCATGCCGAGAAAGTTTGTGTATTTGCTGATTTTGATCCGATAAATCAAGTATGTAACTTATCACATTATGCTCAAGTTTATTGGTTTTGTTTTGAAAGTGCTTATAGACTTGAAAATATTTCTAACTACGATGGATTCATTTATCCTGTTAAAGATTTAGATACCATTGCTTCGGGCTTAAAAAAAGTAAATGCTCAAAGATTTGAAGCATTAGTGTATACAGAAAATCCTAAAAATTTAAGGAAGGTGTTAAAATGAAATTAAATATTAAAGAACTAAAAAATGAAATTGAACAAATTGGTTATTATCCAACAGAAGAATTACTTTATGATACTTTCAATGCTTTATGCTTATTCAATGAAAAAGAGACAACTCCTGGACAAGATATCTTTGCAATTTGTCTAGATGGTCCTCCAGGAGCTGGTAAAACATCATTTGCTGAAACTTATGTCAAATTAGCTAATAAATACTTTGGTGATGACGCTCCTGTTGAATTAGTTGATTATCAATGTGATCCAACAACTGGTAAATCAGAGCTATTTGAAGATATTAATATTGGTGCCGCTATTTCGCACGATGAATCCCGAGTTAATATTCCTGGCTATTTACTTAAAGCTATCGAATTAGTAAAAGCCGGAAAAAAAGTCGTATTATTTATTGATGAATATGATAAAGCTCGTGAAGAGACAGATTCCTTCTTTTTACAATTACTTCAAAAAGGTAAAATAAATACTACTCAACATGGTGACATTGAAATCCCACCAAACTTTAAAACCAATCTTCAAGTTATTTTCTGTCGTAATGATATGCGTGAAGAACTATCAGGACCACTAACTAGACGTCTTCGTCTTTTATCACTTGATTATATAGCGCCTGATTTATTCTATAAAATTGCCTATCGTAATTTAATAAGTGATACTAATAATCCTGTATCAGAAGGTCTATTAAACTTAGTTACTTTGATATATGAATATGTTTATAAAAACCGTCTTATATACGATCGACTAGCAGCTGCTTCTGAGATGATGATAGCTATAACTGATGCTAATCGACTATTGACTTTAGCTGATGCTCCGCAATACATTATCTATCGTACTATTGTTAAAAATATGTTTAAATCTAAAAGTGATTTAATTACTTTTGAAAATAGTATTAGTAAAGGAACTTCTAAAGAAGAAAAGAAATTAAAAGAGTTATTAACAGAAATGAAGAACTGCGAAGAACCAGTAAAACGCGATTTCAACGAAATTTTAGCCGATAAAGTATTACGTGACGAAAGTACTGAACTCGCTAAAAAGATTAAGGAATTAGATAACTTAATTAGTAGTTATGAAACTAAATTTGCTAAAATGGAAGCAGATCGTAAAAAATCTATTGAAGAAGAAATCGAAAGAATAAAATTGGATCATGGAGAATTTATTTCTACCAATCGCATGCCTAATGTTATTAAAGTCTTTGAAGATGAAACTGCTTATATAAAAAGAGGTATGTCAGTATTTACATCAACAAGTGGTGACCTAGTTGATATTGCTACAATGTATTTTGATAATCTTATGCATCATGATTTATATGAGTATTTAATCAATCACGCTCCAGAACTAAATATTCAAATCTATGAAGATGGTTTAATTTTAGAATCAGCTAATGACGTTAAATTATATTTAATTAATGATTATGATGAAGATAATAAAATTCGCTATCGCTTCTTATGTAATCAATCTATAATACCTCCTAAGTTTATTAAGATCATAGAATATTTTGCGGAAATAGCTAGAAGTATTTATAAGAACCAAGTTAAAACTACATCAACAGTTATTAATGATGTGACAGGGGTATCTTCAGGAACTATTAGCATTGATGCTCTTTGCTATGATGAAGAAGGAAAGATATCAAATTACGCTAAAGAACCTGTCGATGATAATCTATATCATATTGAAAAAGTTCATTTCATTAAAAAAGATGAAGAAATTAAATTAATTAATGATGAATTAATTAGTAATCCTAATTTAGAAAACTTAAAAAATAAAGCTCAAAGCTTAATCCCAAAGAAAGAGTTAACTCATGAATAATCCGCGTGTCATAGAAGAAAAAGAACATAATCAAAAGAAACGTATCGAAGAATTAGGATTAACAAATGAAGCTATTGAAAGAAACAAGTTATTAATTACTGTAGTAGATTCGGCAAAAGCTCAAGAATTAGGAATCAAATTAGTCAAGTTAATTGGTTCAAAAAATTATGATGAAAAAAATGAAACTAAATTTAATGAAGTTATGAAATTGATTAAAGATGGAGCGGATATCAATTATGAAAATGATAAAGGTAATTTTCCTTTAATCTTATGTGCTAGAAAAGGTTATATTAAAACTTTTATAACCCTTCTAAAATTTGGAGCAGATATCAAGAAAACTAATAAAAATAAAACGAGTATTGTCATGTCTTCTGCTCGTCATGGTCATTTAACGATTTTAGAGATCGCCATTCTCTTAGGATGTGACATTAATCTGCTATGTTTTGATGCTGACACTGCCTTAATTATGGCTAAAAGACATGGAAATGAATCTTGCTTTAATATTTTAGTAGAAAATAATGCGATCTTAAATATTAAAAATTATGCCAATTTAACAAGTTACGAAATTAAAAAGGCTGATACGAATACTAATATTGATGATGCTAAATACTATGCTAAAGTTCCTGAAAGTCCATATTCCGGAACCGTTCATCAAGATGCAGTCGACTTAATTGAAGAAGCTAAACGTCAATTGATGCAAATAAAAGAAACAAGTGCATTGTTAACTCCAATTATCAATGAACCAGTTGAAAGTGTAACTAATTCTCCTTTATCATTTACAAACGTTGATTTACCAGAAGAACTAACACAAGAAAATATTAATACAAATTTTAAAGTGAGGTAACTATGAATCAATATGAAGAATTTCTTACCAAGATAAATGATTATTTCCAATATGCTGAAGTTATATCAAAAGGTAATATAATTAGTGCTTATGATTTACTAGCGATACTTCATCTTCGTTTAATGGAACTATATAATATTATATATAACAAAAAAGATTTATATAAAAAAATTAATGCCTATTATAAAAATCGCAATCTTCCTTCTTTCTTTTTAAGTCGATTAGTAAAAGCAATAACCCCAACGGTTGAATTTACAAATACTCAAGTAGAAGATGGAACAGCACGTTTTTATATTCGATTAAAAAACAGTTCTAATTATGGTCATTTAGAAATTTGTAAGGAATACGGAACAAATAATTTGTATTTCAAAGATACTCAAGAAGTAGATAAAGATTTTGCCGAATTCTTTAAAGAGGAAATTTTAAAGTTATTACAAGATATTGAAGAGTTTTATAATATTTTTAAACTATCATTACCAACAAATGATAATATTCCGGGATCTGGAGCAATTGAAGAAAAAATAGATGATGATTTTTTAAGTCTTGTCATTAGTTATGATACTTATGGCTTTTTAAGCTATGACATATCTATTCTTAAAACTATTGATTTAGAAGATATCTATCACCGTATCTGGCTTGATAAGGAATCAATCAATGACTTTGTTAATCGTCATGTTGAAGAATTACTAAAAAGAATTCCTATTCAAATTAGTGATTTAAAAGACAGTACACAAAAAATAGTAAGCGATTATTATGAACTTAATAAAAGTTCACTAAAAGAATTAAAATTAAATAAAAGGGATAAATATGGAAGAGTATAAGAATTTTTTAGAAAAAATAAAAGAATATTTTCAATATGATGAAGTTATAACGCAAGGAAATATCATCAGTGCTTATGATTTAATTAATATTCTTAAAAGAAAGATGAGTGAACTTGCAGACATTGAAGACAAAGAAGATAAAGAATTGAAACAACAAATTGATGATTATTACACTCATCAAGTAAAATTTGGCAAAATAATTAAGAGAGTAAAAAAAGAACGTTTAGCTGAAGTTGACTTTATTCTTCAAAAATATGAAAAAGACCATTCAGAATTTGTTTTAAAATTAAAAGATTACAATGAGAAAGTTGGTTATATGTGGTTAATAATTTGTAAAGAGGAAGGAACGAATGAAATATATTTCAGCGATAATCGAAGAAAAGACGTGTCTTTTGTTGAATATTTCAAAGATATAATCTTATATAATTTAAATAAGATAGAAGAATTTTATAATATATTTAAATTGACATATCCTGATCTGAAAGAATTTCCAAGGCATGGCAGGGATAATGGTATCAAGGAAATTATTGATGATGATTTCTTGAAATTAGAAATTATTTATGACACTAGAGGAAGAATCCATGTTATGATATGTATCGAACCAACTATTGATCAAAACAAAATTTATAGTAGAGAGTGGATGGAACATGAATCTATTGCTTCCTATGTTAATAAAAATGAAGAAGCCTTATTAAAAAGAATACCGATTAATATTATTGATTTGAAACCATCAACTCAGGCTATAATAATAGAGTATTATAATCTTAAAAATCAAGGACACCAATTAAAATTAAAATAAGAAAGAAGTGAAGTATAATGGAATTAACTGAAGAAATTATTAATGAAATATTTAATAAATGCTACTTACCATATGAAGAAATGTTACTTGCTTGTGATACTTATACCGAAGAGAATGCACCTGATGTAGCACCATTATTGTTACCTCTTCCTAATGGAGTAAATGCCGTAGCTTTTCGTAGTGAAGAATTAAAAGAAAATAGAGGTTTAATAAGTAGGTTATTAGATGAAATTGATTGGATAAAATATGACTATAATATGCCATTTTTGGGTTTGATGACGCGAATAGATGGCACACAATGGACTAAAGGAATTTATGAAATGCAAAAATTATATGCCTTAGGAATTGCCTCTGATTTAATTAATACCAAAAGAACTTCTACTGGCTACATTATCAAACGCATTAATCCGAGGGAGGCTAACGTTAATTTAGTATCAATGGATAGTAGTGGAAAAGTTAAAAAAGTAAAACTATAAGAGATTAGGGAGTCTAATCTTTTTTTATTTCAAAATAAAAAAGCCTTACTTAGGCTTTATTTTTTTGTTAAACTTTTTGGTTTGTAGTCAATAAAGTATGTTGTCGTCTCATAACTTATAGGTTGATTATTTTCTATCGCGTCTAATATTTTATCGACACTTTTGCCATTATAGAAAGAGGCTTTCCATTTATAATTATCTAATTCATCTTCATGAGTACAAATAAATTCATCAACTTGTTCTTGCGTTTTTAATGTTTTTATTCTTCTTCCATCCGCGTCAAATACATAGTATCTTGTGATGATTCCCATCTTATCCTCTTCACGAATTGCCTCATCAGAGTAAATATTTGAATAAATAGGATACGAATCATCCACTTCTAATAGACCTAACTTATAATTATTTTCAGTTCCATCGATTATTTCCAGTTCTTCTTGATAATCATCTGTAACGGTCCAAGAATGAAAGACATCGTCAGGATCATCAAATATTCCACAGTTTGTGATATGTAATCCTTCATTGTCAAAACCAGCAGCTCCAAATGTTTCATAAGTATAATCAAACAAATCATCCATTCCCCAAAGTTTAACTGTTTGATTTGTTATAAAAAATTCATCAGTTAAAGCTATTGCTTCTTCTTTAGTTATCGATTTTCTATTCTTTAATTCCTCAGGTAAAACATTTTCTATTTCTGTATATATAATTTCGGGATATTGTAAGTATTCTGATAATTTCGTAAAATTATAAATTCTTCCATCAATTGCGTCTTTTACATAAACAGCATGATCTTTGACAAATACATAACCAACTGTGACTGTTTCATATTTATCGATAATGATTCCTATCATGTGTAACTCTTTACCATTTTCATTAAATTGAATATCTTCCGTATTTTCACCCTTAGCATAAACTTCACTTAAATTATTATTAGATAAATTACTTGATAATTGTAAAGCAATTAAACTTCCCAATATAAATTTTTTAAAAGCTAATTTTTTCACTATATTCCTTCTTTCAACGTTTTTGTATAATATAATAAATTTATCTATAAGTCAATTATCTTAGACGAAAATATTAGTCGAAATAGAAATACCTGCATACTATAAAATAGAAAGGAAGTTATTATGAATCCAAGATGTATTGAGAATGTTATTTCTCCTGAAGAAAATAAAATGATGGGATGTATGTGTCCACCAGTTTACGAATGTCCACAAGAAAGAGTATGTGAAAGATATATAATTCATGAAGTACCACATGTAATGCCAATAAATACTAAAATTGTAAATCATCATATCTATCGTCATTCATTTACTCCATGTTATACATGTGAAGAATGTGATACATGTGAAAATATCTATGACAATTGCCCAAAGACTTTCTAGAAATAGAAGTCTTTTTCTAATTTGCCAATAAAAAACAAATATGATATCATAATCAGCAAACAAAAAGGGGAGAATAGTCATGGAAAATTTTTCTTATTACCATTCTAAGGCTGATACTTATAGCATTGATGTCAATTATTCTCATCAAAATAAGCGTGATTTTTTTAATTATTTAAATTATATTGAAGAAGAATTAGAATTAAAAAAGAATAGTATTAGGAATAAGATTATAATTGGCGAAAATGCCTATACGGAAGGGCACTTAATCATTGTTGTCGATAAGAATCAAGTTATTAATTTTAAAGCTAACCCAAGCAGTTTGCTTATAAAAAAAAGAGTACAATTAAAAAATAACTATATTGAATATACTTTTAAATATAATTTTAGAACTAATAAATATAAATTCCAAGTAATTAGAAATGAATCTGGTAAAATAACTGATATAACCCATGAATTTGATCAAACAAAAGAAATTATGTCTATGGTTGATAGTAATAAAGAAATAAAGATATGGTCTAATTTTACTATTATTAATGATAAAATATGTATTATCGATGGTGAAAATGCGATAGAAGAAATAAGTAATGATGAAATTTCTCTTTATTCTAAACGCCAAAGTAACGAAGATATTGATACGCTATCTTATCAAAGATACATAATTGTAAAAAATGATACTAAAGAGATCGTTGGTAATGTGACTTTTAATTTTTATCAAACCAATATCTCATATTGTATTATAGATAAATTTCGTGGCAATCATTTTGCTGGAAAAGCTTTAAAACTAATGCTTGAACTATTAAAAAATAATCAAAATTTTGCCAAAGATAATTTATATGTTCGCATCTATCCTAACAACTTAGCATCAATAAAAACTGCCGAATTTTGCAAATTAGAAATTGTAAATGATCAGCATTTATTAGAATATGTGGTTAACCCACAAAAAGTATTGACAGTTAAATAAAAATCACTTATTATAAATAATCGTAGTAAAAAAAGAGAAGTACAAGGAAGTATTTCTCTTTTCTTTTTTGGGGGAATTGGTAGTATAGAAAGGAAGAAATGAAATTAAAAATATTAAGTGCAGTAATAATTGTTTTAGCAGTATTTTGTTGTATAGAAGTAAAAGCGGATTCTTGGAATGGATATGCATATGAAGGAGAAGCCATCCCTGGTATTTATTATTATAAACATCGAGAAGATACTGAAACAGAAAAATATACCTATCATAATTTTCACAGTGAAGCTAAAGTTACTCGTTTAAGTGATACTCATGATTTAGTATACTGTATTGAATCATGGGAACCCTTAACTGGTGCCAAACGTGGTGATTATGAGATAACTACGAATGGTTCGTTAGCTAATATGACGCATGATCAACTTGAACGAATAAAGAAAATAATTTATTTTGGTTTTGTCTATGAAGATAAGACGCATAATCATTTAGATTATAAATGGTATGCAATAACTCAGTTTATGATTTGGCAAGTTGCCTCACCCAATATTGAACATTATTTTGTCGATAGTATAACGAGCACTACACCAATCCATATTTATGATAAAGAAATTGCTGAGATTAATGAATTAGTTGATTCAGTACCTTCGTACAATATAACTCGAAATGAATTTATCATGCTTGGCTCTTCTAAAACTATTAAAATAGATAATTTAGAAGAATATGAGATAAATAAATCTAATAATTTATCTATTCAAGTTGATTATAATACCAATACTTTGCGAGTAACTCCTCAAGATCAAGAGAAATCATCTTTAACACTAAGAAGAAAGTTTACTAATATGGGAACTAACTTCCGTTACTATTTAAGTGATAAATATCAAGATGCTATGTCAGTTGGCGATTTAGAAGATCAAGTAATAAACTACAATTTTCAAGTTCAAACAGGTACTTTTAAAATCAAACCCTTTGAAAGTGATGGCAATATCCGCAATCCTTTAAATGACTGTACTTATGGTCTTTATGCTAGTGAGGATATTTTTATTGATGGAACAAAAGTATATTCCAAAAACGAATTAATTGCTAGCGAATCATCCCAAAATGGTGTCGTTACCTTTAAGGATTTACCACGTGGGAAATATCATTATCAAGAATTATCTGATATGAAAGACTATTACGATGATAAAAAAGTTGGTGTTGTAAATATTAATGATAGTAAAACTATTTATAAAGAATTAGATTATCATCGTCAAAAATTAAAGATATATCTTAAGAAATATCTCTCATCACCAATATTTAAAAATCAAAATATTTTCTATTCTTTAATCACTGAAGAAGGCATTAAATTTGGTTTGTTCAATGATTCCGATGAACTTATATTTGAAACCACCACTAATAAAACTGGGGATATCTCATTTGATGTTAGTATTCCTTATGGTAACTATTATATAAAAGAGATAAGTACTCTAAATAATTATTATTTAAGTGATTTTATTTTACCAATAAATTTTGAAAGAAAGGGAAAAGGGGAATATCAAATAATTAAGAATAATTATGAAATTATTAATTATCATAAAATGGGACTATTAAATATTAATAAAATTGATGAAGATACTTCTAATTCTCTTCCAGGCGTTGTATTTCATTTATTTAACTCATCAAAAGAATTTATTAAAGAACTAACAACTGATGCCTCAGGGATTATTAGTATATCTCTTCCATATGGTAATTATTTTATTAAAGAAATAAAAACTCTTGCTAACTATGAATTAAATGAAGAAATGCTCCCATTTACAATTAATAGTGAAATTCAAAATATAAAACTTACTAATAAATTACAGCTTATAAAAGATGATAACTTAAACATCTTAAAACCCAATTTAAATTATGAGCCTGTATCAGTTGAACTTTCTAAAACAGATGATTATAGTTTAATAGATATATTCTTTTATTTTATTTCCTCTATAAGTTTATTCTTAATTGCATATGCTAAAAAAAATATTATTTAGTATTATACTTATAATTCTTTTTCTAGCATCAATTTTAATGGGGGAGAATATATTAAATAGAAGGATAATTAATTTGCATAATCAAAGGAGTATCTCACTTTATTACCATAATGAGACTCTTAATCAAGAGCAAATTATTGGTGTTTTAACAATTCCTAAGATTAATTTAAAAAGAGGCTTTTATAATAAAGAATCAAAACTTAATACCTTAAATAAAAATATTTATTATTTAAAAGAATCTATTCCTCTAGAAGAAAGTAATAGCATGATGATTCTAGCAGCTCATCGTGGTTCTTCTAAAGTTGCCTTCTTTAATGATTTAGATAAGCTTACTATAGATGACATAATCTATTTAGATTATCATCATCAAGAATATACTTATATTTTAAAGGAAATATATGATGAAGAAAAAGATGGACATTTAAATATATATCGTGATAGTAATAAAGATTCTTTAATCTTAATAACCTGTAATAAATATAAGAAAAAGTATCAAACTATATATGTATCCTATAGAAAGGATGATTAAATGCTTTTATTATTTGTAATATGTAGTATGATTATCTCCAGTCGATGTTCAAGATTAGAAGAAATGTGATAACATATATATAGGGAAGTGATTATATGTTATTTATATATTATAAAAAGTGTTCAACCTGTCTTAAGGCCAAAAAGTTCTTAGATACGCATAACATTAAATATGAAGAAAGGGATATTACCAGTGAAAATCCTACCAAAGAAGAAATTAAATTATGGAGTGAAAAATATCAAATTGATGTAAAGAAATTATTTAATACATCAGGTATTTTATATCGTGAATTAAATTTAAAAGATAAAATAAATTCAATGACTTTTGATGAATTAATAGCCACTTTGTCGCAAAATGGAATGTTAGTAAAAAGACCATTACTAATAATGGACGATGATATTCTAATTGGTTTTAAAGAAAATGACTATTTAAAAAAATTATGTAAATAAAATGTCATACATATTTATATCCACGAAGTATTATAGTATAGTATTAATATAGGAGAGTGAAATAATGATTTATCCATCGATTGATAAAATATTAAATACTGTTGGATCTAAATATATTTTAGTTCATGTTGCTTCAACTCGTAGTAAACAAATGCGTGAAACAGGGCATTTTCAAATGAAAGAAAATGAATATACATCCAAAAGAGAAATAGGTCGAGCACTAGAAGAAGTGGAAAAAGGATTAATTAAAATTGAGAAAAATTAATCTTTTTTTTATGTAAAATTTTTATATAAAGCATAAAATATTAATAAAATATGATATATTTAAAATAAGGTGATTATATGAATTTCTATAATAAAGATATCAAGAATGTCTTAAAAGAGTTAGATTCTAACTTAGAAGGATTAGATGAAACAAAAATTCAAGAAAAGATGAAAACATATGGATTAAATGAAATCCAAGAAAAAGCGGGAAAAAGCAAATTAAAGATATTCTTCAATCAATTTAATGATATGATGATTATCATTTTAATTGTTGTGGCTTTTATTATGGGAATTTATGGCTTACTATATTCTCATGAGTACACGGATACAATTGTTATCATAGCAGTAGTTTTAATTAACGCCATCATGGGTTTTGTCCAAGAAGCCAAAGCTGAAGTAACTCTCGATGGATTAAAAAAATATTCCGTTACTACTACTAAAGTAAAAAGAGACGGAAATATTCAAGTAATTGATTCTAAATATTTAGTACCAGGCGATATAATTTACTTAGAAGCTGGTGATAAAGTACCTGCCGATGCCCGAATTATTAGTGAAAGTAATTTATCAGTCGATGAAGCTCCTTTAACGGGAGAATCTGTACCAGTAAAAAAGAATAATCTCATAATAAAACAAGATAAACTGCAAATACAAGATCAAACCAATATGTTGTTTTCAGGATCAAATATAACAAATGGTCGTGCCGAAGCCGTTGTTACCAAAACAGGAATGTTAACAGAACTTGGTTTAATAGCAGTATCTTTAAATACCCCTTATGAAGTAGAGACTCCATTACAATTAAAAATAAAAGAAATATCCAAAAAAATAACGATACTAATATTCTTTATCTTAATTTTTATCTTTATTTATGGAGCTATATCTGGATATGAAATATTAGAAATAGTTATGCTTTGTGTATCATTAGCTGTAGCAGCTATTCCTGAGGGATTGCCAGCCGTTATAACAATTACACTTTCAACCGGAGCAGGAGTTCTTGCGAAAAAGAAAACCATTGTAAGACAAATGAATGCGATTGAAACTCTTGGATCAACCGATATAATATGTTCCGATAAGACAGGAACGATTACTCAAAATAAAATGACTGTTAGTGAACTAAATATTAGTGATACCGAAATGTTTAAAAAAATTGCTTTATTAGCTAATGAGACCATGATTGATAATGAAACATATATTGGTGATCCAACAGAAACTTGTCTATTTGATTATTTTGCTAAAGAAGGAGTAAATCCTACTAAATTTCGAGAAAAATACCCACGTATTATTGATGCTCCTTTTGATTCTGAACGTAAGATGATGTCAAGCGTTAATGAAATAGATGGTAAGAATTATCTACTAGTTAAAGGAAGTCTAGAAAATCTTTTAAATAGATGTACAAACATTATTGATAAGGGTAAAAAATCTCGTATTACCGATAAAAATATCAAAGCCATAAAACAAAGTGAAAAAGAAATGGCTAGTAATGCCTTGCGTGTAATTGGTTTTGCCTATAAAGAACTGAAAACAGTTCCTAAAACTAGTGAATTAGTATTAAAAGAAGAAGATAAGTTAACTTTCGTTGGTATTATCGGAATTATTGATCCTCCTCGTGAAACAGTTGCTACTTCCGTAAAAGAATGTATTAATGCGGGGATTACTCCAATCATGATTACAGGAGATTCATTAATTACTGCTTGTGCTATTGCCAAATCAGTGGGAATAATTACTCGTGAAGAAGAAGGACTACTAGGATCTGATTTAGATCAGTACACAGATGAAGAACTTGTCGAAATAGTTCCTAAATATAAAGTATATGCTCGTGTAAGTCCTGATCATAAACTACGTATTGTTAAAGCTTGGCAAAAACGTGGAAAAGTCGTTGCAATGACTGGGGATGGAGTAAACGATTCTCCCGCTATTAAAGATGCCCATGTTGGAATTGGTATGGGAATAACTGGTACTGAAGTAACTAAGTCAGTTGCCGATGTTATTTTACTTGATGATTCTTTTTCCACTATTGTCGTAGCCGTGGAAGAGGGAAGAAGAATATTTACTAATATTCGTAATAATGTTGTTTATTCATTATCTTCAAATTTTGCCGAAATATTTACCGTTTTAATTGGTATGTTTACTGGATATACGATTCTTGCTCCAATTCATATCTTATTTATTGATCTTGTTACTGATTCTATACCAAGTATATGTTTATCATTTGAACATGCGGAAAAAGACATCATGAAGAATGAACCTCGTGGTATAAACAAACCTATATTTACGCCATTTGTCTATGCATCAATTGCGACTTCTTCAATAATTGAAACCATTTTCGCCATTGCGACATATTTTATCGGTTTAAAATATTATAATGTTGCTATTGCATCAACCTTAGCTTTATTATCAGTAGTAATGCAAGAAATTATATATGCTATCGTATGTCGCAACTTAAAAGAGATGATTGCTAAGCAAGGTTTATTCAGTAATAAACAATTTAATATTGGGGTTTCTATTTTAATTATTATTGAACTATTAGTATTTGCAACTCCACTAGGAAATATTATAAATATTGCTACTCTAGAAATGTCACTACTACTAAAAGTTGTTGCATTTAACTTATTAAGTTTTATATTATATGAAGCATTAAAACCAATTTTAAAACATTATTTTAAAGATTAATGGTAAGGTTAAATCATTTTTAGACGTTCTTAAACATTCTAAAAAGTTCTAAAACTACTTGACATTTCATATATAAATGGTATAATCAAAGTGTTTTAAAAAGGAAAGCGATGTATCCACATCCACCTGAGTAGCGAACAGCACTAGGTTAGAAAAGCCAAGAATAAGTTTAAATAATAAGTATTTATTTACTCGGTTTTTAAAGTGGATGCATAATCATTCACTTTTTATTATAATTAATGGAGGTGCTTTATCATAGGAAGCGTAAACAAGAAAAATGACGATTTATTAATTAATAACCAAATTAGAGTTCCTGAACTTATGGTTATTGGTCCAAATGGCGAACAAATGGGAACTAAGAAGTTAGATGATGCTTTAACTATCGCCAATTTTGCTGGCTTAGATTTAGTATTAATGAACCCTGGTTCTGATCGTCCTGTTGCAAAAATAATGGACTATAATAAATACAAATATGAAAAGAGCAAGAAGCAAAAAGAAGCATTAAAAAAACAAAGAGAAAGTATGAAAGAGACAAAAGAGTATCAATTATCTTATAATATCGATATTCATGATTTTGAGACACGTCGTAAGAATGCTCAAAGTTATCTTGAAAAAGGTCACAAGATTAAAGTTACTATTCGTTTTAGAGGTAGAGAACTTGCTCACACTGATCTTGGTAAAGAGACGATGCTTAGATTTGCAGATTGTTTAAGTGACTATTCTGATATCGAAAGTCAACCAAAACTTGAAGGTAAAACTATGATGATGATACTTGCCCCAAAGAAAGAAATATAGGAGGAAATATATATGCCAAAACAAAAAACACATAAGGCTACAAAAAAAGTTTTAAATAAACATAAAAGTGGCTTAATAACTTACAAAAAAAGTGGTGGAAATCACCAAACTGCAAAAGATTCTTCTAAACAAGTTAGACAAAGAAGAAACAAAGGACAATTAGCGAAAGGAATAGCTGACAGACTAAAGAAAGTCATCTAATGGTGAAGTGATATGACAAGAGTTAAAGGTGGAGCTGTTGCAAAAAACAGACGTAGAAAAGTATTAAAACAAGCTAAAGGATATTTTGGATCTAAACATAGATTATATAAGACTGCTCAAGAACAAACATTCCACAGTGGTGCTTATGCTTATCGTGATAGAAGACAAAATAAAAGAAATTTTAGAAAATTATGGATTACAAGAATTAACGCTGCTTGCCGTTTAAATAATATTTCTTATTCAAGATTCATCAATGGATTATCAAAAGCTGGTGTTGAAATCAATAGAAAGATGTTATCTGAAGTTGCAATCGATAATCCAGCATTATTCACATCTTATGTTAATATTGCTGTAGATGCTCTTGCAGGTAAAAATGTTGCTGCTGAATCAAAGAAAGCTAATAAAGAAGTAGCTGCATCTCCAAAAGAAGAAACAGCTGATATAACTAAATTAACTGTTGCTGAATTAAAAGAAATGGCTGCTGCTAATGGAGTAGAAAATTATACTTCTATGAAAAAAGCTGAATTAATTGAAGCATTAAGTAAATAAAGAAAGACTAGTAACAACTAGTTTTTTTATTTGACAAGAAAAGTATAATTTGCTAGTATAATTTGCAAGAAAAGGGGGTAAAAAAATGACTTTAAGAGAACAAATCGAAAATTATGTACCATTTAATGACGAAGAGGCAAGCATAAAAAAATATATGTTAGAGTACATTGACACTTTTGAAGATGTCCTTACTCGTGATAATCACTTTGGACATTTTGCATCATCAGCTTTTGTACTTAATCAAAGCCATGATAAGATGTTAACTGTATATCACAATATTTATGATGCTTGGATTTTTCCAGGTGGACATGCTGATGGTGAAGAAAATTTATTATCAGTTGCTGCTCGTGAAGTAGAAGAAGAAACAGGCACTCATGCAAAGATATTAGATGAAAATATCTATGCGATATCAGCTGACCCAATTGCTACTCACTTTAAACGTGGAAAGTTTGTACCAGCGCATACACATTTAGGTGTCTTATATTTACTAGAAGTTGATGATAATGAAACACTAACTTTTAGAAGTGATGAAAGTCAAGGCGTAAAATGGATGGACTTTGATGAAGCAGTTAATGGTGATATTGTTGACTTTGCACGTCCAATTCATGAAAGAATGATTAAAAAATTGTCTTTGGATAAAAGAATCTAGGTGGAAAAAATGAAATTAGATATAAATTTTGATCCTAGTATCGAAAGCATCATTAATACTTGTGATCCTCTAGCCGAGTGGTTTTCAAGAAATCAAGAATCAATGGCGTATTTAGAATTAACTCATGCTAATTGTTTAAATTTTGAAAATAGTAAAGCTAGTGGTGATGTAAGAGCGCTAAGTCGAATGGCTAATGCTGCCTTAAGTTGTCTCGAAAGTTCCAGTTTTGTTTCTAAAGAAGAAACAGCAACAAATGCTGCTATCGCAATTGCTTTAGTTTATGAGCAAGAATTTTCTAATTTAAGTGATGTTGCTAAAATAAAATACTATATTGGTGTTGAAAGATTAAAGAAATGCCAAGGTACTACAAGACATTTATAAAAAAGAAATTAGAATAACTATTCTAATTCTTTTTTTTGTGTTTTTGTTAAAAATGTGTTAGAATAACAAACTAATTAAAGGGGGATAATTATGGTTTTTTGTATAGATCAAGATAAATGTGATAAACTTTCCGATTATTTATCACAAATAGTTAAAATAATTAAAGAATGTAAGGAAGTTGACGCCTTAATTATGAATAGTTATTTAATTCATATACCTGTTAATAGTATTTTTGACTGTGGACTTTTAAAAGATGGAATAAATATTAAATTAACTTTAATTTGTAATAGCGAGAAAAAGACTATTGAAGAAAATGTAAAAAGTTTAAAATCTAAGATTATTGATGAATTAAATTATAATGTTATTATTTCTACTATGCCTTCAAAATTTCTTAATATGCGTACAGGAGCCTTAAGACATTACCTAAATGATGCCGAAATATTATTTGATCATACGAAAGAGGTAACGACTGCCAAAAACTTGATTTTCCTCGAATCTAAAAGTGAAGATGTTATAGAATATCAACCAAGTCTAAATATAAGGAGTTAATATGTATCATAAGATTGCTAACGTTGAAAAAATTATTAAGGTATTTACTAAACTAGGTTTTAGTGATGCTCAAATTTTAAAATTAGTTTCTAATAAGAAACCATATATCAAAAGATTTGCTGAAATTGAAGATGCCTTTCAATATTATAAAAAAGAAATGTTAAATAGGGAATATACCGAAGAAGAAATTTATGCTCTTGCCACTAATTATCCTGCTGCCATTTTTTATCGCTTTTATCATGGATGCATGAAAAAAGAATATATTAGCTATATTGAAAATTATCGTCAAAATAAGAATGATGATTCTACTAACTTAGATTTACCTGGTGTAACTAAAGTTCTTAAGTCTGTTGGAATATCCCAAAAGAAACTTGATGATATATATACTTTCAACAGTCCTATTTTATGGATGAGTATCAGGGATTTAAAAGATAATATAAAGTATCAAATGAGTTGTAATATTACTCGTGAACAACTAAAAATAAACGTCAATAATTATCCTCGCATTTTAGAGTTAGGGGAAAAAGAATTATCACCAATGCTAGACTACATGCAATTATGTGATCTAGATAAAAAAGATTTAGGAAGATTACTTTCGACATGTGCTAAACTAAAAGCTAAATTAAATCCTGAGAGATTTATTGATAATCTTAAATGGGCTGTTGATAAAGGCTTAGATTTGAATCTCTTAGGAAGAAATATTTTAAAATCTAATGTTTTGGTGATAAATAAACCAGAAGCATTGGAAAATAATTTTAATAATATTGTCAATCTCGGGTTAAGTGAAGAAAATGTTCGAAAAATTATCTCATCAACACCATCAACATTAACAATGGATAAAAAGATGATGGCTTATACCATGAATTTACTGATTCTTTTTGGTATGAGTGAAGAAGAAATGATCCGAGTCGTCACTGAATATTCTGCTATTTTCACGTCAAGTATTGATAGTCTTGTTGCTAAACTTAGAGTTTTAAGAGATTATAATCTAATCTGGTATGTTGTAAAAAAACCTAAGAATCTTATTCAAAGTGCCGAATTAACGGAAGCTAGGGCTGCTTATTTAAAAGAGTATTACTATTATGATGAAGAAGAATTTGCTCGTTATGTGTTTTATCCTGAAGAAAGTTTTATCCGAATGTTTGATATTGATAATTACCATGTCAAATGTGCAAAAATATTACAAAAAAAGTAATATTTTTTTTATTATATATTGACAAGTGTAATAATGACACATATAATTAAAATGTAAGGAGAATTGAAATGATAAAGAGTTATGTTGGACCAATGTTCAGTGGAAAAAGTGATTCCTTAATTAAGGATTATAAATCCATCTGGAACAAAGATTTAATCATTGCTTTTAAACCACGGAAAGATACTCGTGATGGGGCATTTATTAAATCTAAAAATTACAATGAAAAGATTCCTGCTGTCTTAATTGACAATCTAAGTGAAATCATCGATTATGTTAAAGATGGTCATTATCGAACTGTCTTGATTGACGAGGCCGAATTGTTAGAAGGTGATGTGACAATCTTAGCTGATTTAAGTGTCATCTTTGAAATCGATTTTAAGATTGCGGGACTTAATATGACAAGTGAACAAGAACCATTTGGAATAATGGGAGACATCTTAGCTGTATCTGATGAGGTTGAAATCATCAAGGGATCATGCCAAGATTGTGCAAGACCAAGTATTTATTCGTTTTATATGGGCGATGATAAAGAAGGTCAAGTTAAAGTTGGAGATACTAACTATGTTTCTCTGTGTCCTCGATGTTTAAAAATGCGTAAAAGAAATTCGAAGATTTTAAAATTAACAAATTAAGGAGTGGTAATATTTATCTATTAAGACATGGACTAGATGATGAAACTTTCATCGGTGGATGGAGTGATGTTGATTTAATTCCTGAAGGCATTAAACAAGTTGAAGAAACTGCCAAAAAGATGCAAGAACTCAATTTAAAAATTGATCGCATTATTGCCTCTGATGTTAAAAGAGCTAAAACTACGGCGGAAATAGTCAGTGATATTTTAGGCATTGAATCATTTGAAGTAAGTAGTTTATTTAAAGAACAAAATAAGGGAATCCTTAACGGAATGGTTAGAAGTGATGCTGAAATAATTTTTCCTCAACTTAAAGAGGAAAACGTATGTATTGATACAAGGTATCCTAAAGGCGAAAGTTTAGTAGATTTATATACGAGGATGAAAGATGTAATAGAGTATATGGATTTTTTATCCGATTCTACTTTGGTAGTAACCCATCGTGGAGTTATCAATATGGTGTATTATATTACAAATAATCTTCCTCTTGATATGGATAAAAAAAGATTTGCGGTTAACCATGCATCATTACATATGTATCAAAATAAAGCAATAAGAAAGGTATTATAATTATATGTTAAAAGTAGTATTAACAGGAATTCCAAGTTCTGGAAAAACTTCTGTAATCAATAGTGTTGTTGAAAGATTTAAAGAAAGAGGTTATCGCGTCTTAGTTGTGCCTGAGACTGCCACTGAATATATTCTATCGGGAATAAAACCTTTTGGTGATGATGGAGTAGACCCAATCTTCTTTCAAGAATTAGTCTTAAAAAAACAATTAAATAAAGAGTATTTATATGACTTAGCTGCTAATCATTTAGGAAAAGATAAAACAATTATTCTTTATGATCGTGGAACTTTGGATGGTTATGCTTATGTTGATAATGACGATATGGAGCGTGTTGTAAAAGATTGTGGAGAAACTAAGCGTGATTTACTTCTTCGCTACGATTGTGTACTATTTTTAGAAGGTGCTGCTAAATTCTTTACAACCGAGAATAATAAAGCTCGATATGAAAAAAATGCCGATGAGTCGGCAGCTTTACGAAAAAAACTATTGAATTCTTATCTTGGACATGATAATCTAAGAATTATACAACCTAGAGAAGAGATGAAAGATAAACAAGAGGAAGTAATTAACGTAATATCTAATATGTTAGGCAATCCAACTCGCTTAAGAGAACAACATAAATATTTAGTTGAAAGTATTGATATTGATTCTCTAAGTGAACTTGCCTCAAAAGTAGAAATTACTCAAGATTATTTACAAGCTCCAGATATGATGGAGTATCGAGTTAGAAAAATAAAACAAGGAACAGATACTTCATATCACTTTAGCATTCAACATAAGCATGAAAATGGTAAACGTGAAATTACTAAAGAAGAAGTTCTATCAAAAGAAGAATACGAAAGAATGCTTATAATGAAAGATGAAAGAATTGCAACTGTTAAGAAGATTCGTTATTCATTTGTTTATGCTAACCAATACTATAAATTAGATTTATTTGATGATGGACTAATGTTGCTTGAAGTAAATGTTACTAAAGAAAATCCTCATGTTACATTACCAGATTTTATCGCTACTTTAGATGATGTAACAAATAATCCAGACTACACGAATATTAGTATAGCAAGAAGAAAGAAGGAAGATTATGACAAGAGGAAAAATAATAGTAGTGGAGGGAACAGATTGTTCAGGTAAGGAAACTCAATCGAAGATTCTTATTGATAACTTAAAAAAAGATGGAATGGAAACAGTTTATTATGGATTTCCAGCATATGATACTCCAACAGGACGCATTGTAGGGTTGCCATACTTAGGGAAGCCATATTTAGCTGAAGAATTAGTGCAAGAAAATGCCGTAGAGATAATAGATAAAATCGCCGCTAGATATGAAGGAAACATTGATAATAAATTATTAGAAGTTATGTTATCAGCTGTTTCAGAAGAATTAGGTAAAGGATGGTTTAAAGAGGGAGCACCTAACGTTGATCCAAAAATTTCATCACTTTACTATGCCGCTGATCGTGCTTACAACATTCCTAAAATAAAACAAATCATTAATAATGGACAAAATGTTATATTGGATCGATATATATATTCAAATCTAGCTCATCAAGGTGGAAAAATCGAAGATTATGAACAAAGAAAAGCAATGTATGATTGGAATTGTAATTTAGAATTTAATGTAATGGGATTACCCCAATCTGATATCCGTCTATTCTTACATATGCCAACGGAATATGCAAGCCTATTAAGAGCTGGTCGTGAAGAAAAATTAGATGAGAATGAACGTGATGTTAATCATTTGCTTCATGCTGAAAAAGCTTACATTGAAGTTGCGAGAATGTTTGATTTTGAAACTATTGAGTGTATAAGAGGTAGAAGTAATAATATTGCATTTGCGGATATTAAGACTCCAGAAGAGATAAGTTACGAAGTATATGATACCGTAAAACGTAAACTTACTTTAAGATAATTGGCAAAAAGCGCCAATTATCTTTTTATTTTTGTTAAAATAGTGTCTTTTTTATTGTAAAAAATAGTATTGTAATTTATAATTATATTAGTGTATTATAGTCTAATACTGTGTTTTGATGACGATTAGAACACATAGAGGAGTGAACTATATGAATTTATTAATGATTGGAGACTGGATTGTTTCGGCAATAGCAACAATTTTTTTAAGTATTCTAGATGGTGTTGCATATTGGTTACTATCCATTTCCTACAATATTTTTTATGCTGTAGCTCATTTAGATATTTTTGGAGGATCATCAGCTGGACAAACTCTATATGATGGAATTACTTCAAGAATCTATACAGTATTATCAATTGTTATGGTGTTTATTTTTGCATATCAATTGATTATGATGATAGCCGATCCAGATGGTAAAGCTAAAGAAGGAGCAAGTCATCTTGTTAGGGATACTTTAGTGTCAATTGTAATGATTATAGTTCTTCCTGTTGTATTTAAATACATGGCCTTATTTCAATATCATGTTTTAGAAAATAATACAATACCAGCTATAATACTTGGTACTAATGGCTCAAGTTCTGATAACCCACCTGGTAAAAGTATATCGATGATGGTTCTAATCTCGTTTTACCATCCTAATGGTACAACCTATAATACTTTCTTTGATGAATCAGGTAAAGTAAGAGGAGATGCTTACGATAAATGTCTTAATGACACGGCAGCTGAAGATGGTGAGGAACACCCAACTACTTGTGAAAAGTTTGTAGGGGAACTTACAGAATGGGAAGCTAAAATAAACACTAATGGTAATGGGTTACGTAGCTTAGTATGGAATTCAAGTTTAAGAGGATATATTGGTGATACCATGTCTTATACTTGGATCATATCTACAGGTGCGGCACTAGCAGTTGCTTGGATGTTCTTCTGCTACGCGTTAGATATTGGCGTTCGTGCAGTAAAACTAGGTGTCTTACAACTCATTTCTCCTGTACCAGTTATCTTAAAAATATTCCCACAAACTAAAAAGTCTTTTGATAAATGGTTCTTCCATATGAAAAAAACTTATGTTGAACTGTTTGTAAGAATTGCAGTCATTTTCTTCGGATTAGAAATTGTAAAACTAGTTCCATTATTTATTCGCATTATCTTTGATGCAAATAATACCATATCAGATAGTTTTACCAAATGTGTTGCAACCGTAATTTTAATTTTAGGTATTTTAAGATTCTGTCAAGATGCACCAGGATTATTTAAAGAATTATTTGATACAGGTAGTGGATTATTCTCTGGAATTAACTTTAAACCAGGTGTTAAGAATAGATTAGAAGAAAACAAAGCTTTAATGGCTGGATACAACAAAGCAGCAACCATTACAGGTGGCGCTATTGGTCAATTTAAACGTCAATATGATTTGAATAGAAAAACAGCAGGAAATACTCCTGTAAGCGAACATAAAGGTCTAGCAGCTTTAAATGCCATGCCTGCTGCTTTACGTGGGATTGTTCAAGGTGCTAAGCAAAAATCTAATCAAACAACCCTTGGTATGGATTCATGGAAAAATGCCATGCTAGATAGTTCTAATGCGATAAACAAAGATTTTTATGCTAATGATCGTCTTGTTCATCGAGCTCAAAATAGAGCCGAATATCTTAAGGATCAAGTTCAAACTGGAGGACCAAATGCCAAGTCTAAATTAAAAGCTTTTGCTGATTATCATGCAGCTAACTGGAAAAATGAATATACAAATGTCAAAGATCAAGTTGGTACATTTAAAGATGCCAATAAATACTTAGGTCAACAACTTGCTGGTAGCGGTCAACAAGTATCTGCATCAGCTCAATCATTAAAAACAATTACTGATAGTATTAAAGGTATTGTTGATAATGCTAAAACTGTTGGTTTAGATGATCGTATTAAAGCATTAGAGGCAGAAAGAAATAAACATGATAAAAACGCTAAAGTGGATGCTCAAGGAAGAAGCTTATATGATAATAATGGTGAAAGAATTTCTGGAATTAGAAATGAATATGAAAGATATAATGACATGATTGATACACTTAAAGCTGAAAGACTTGATGAACGTGCAAAACAATACAACGAAAATCAATCCGCACGACAATTTATGGCTAATGCAGTTGCTGATGTAAGCAAGGCAATGAAAGAAAATCCCAATGTTAATATGAGTAATAAATTGAAACAAGCTATACTTGATGTAGCTAAAGCTGATGAGGATTGGAGACCTAGATTTGCTGGCAAAGACATTAACAATGTTACTCAAGCAGAATTAAACGAAGTATTAAATTATACAATGTCAAAATTCCAAGATACGTCTGGTAAGGACAGAGCTAAATTGTCTGGTAATGAAATGAAAATTCTTGATGAAATTAAATCTACATTTGCAGAAGAACAAAGATTCTCATCTGCATTACAAGATCAAAATGCTGCTGCTATGGAAGCTGCATTTAAGAAAGCTCAAGCTCAAGACTCATCTAAGAGTGATTCTAAAAAGTAAGAATAAAGAGGGAGGAATAGAATATGAATCAATATTTGATTCCAGCAAACTCCAAAAGATCAATGTTGATCTTAGGGTTATTTACACCAATTGATTTAATCATAGTTGCTATTGGTGGGTCTATAACATTTGTGCTTATGTTTATCATAAATGCTGAGACGCTCCAAGATGTAGGTATAATATTAACGCCACTATTAATCAGTGCAGCAATGGTGGCGCCTGTACCTAATCATCGAAATGTGTGGAACTTAACAGCTAATATATATAATTATTTTAGCAAAAGAAGAACCTATTTTTGGAAGGGATGGTGTATAACTCATGGCGAAGAAACAAGCGAAGAACAAAAGTGAAACTAGTAAATATACAGAAGATTGGCTACCAATAAAGCAAATACAAGGTGGATATATAACTGTACCAGGTCGTGCTTTAGAAGGTGATCAACTTGTAACTGGCGTAAGAATTGAACCCAAAAATATCTTTATCGCTGATCAAGAAACACAAGACTTAACGATAAATGCTATTAGAAATTTTTATAATACTTTAGATTTTGAATTCTGGTTAATTTGTTGCGATCGTCCAGTTGATATTAATTTATATCGTTCTGAACTTGAGATAATGTATAATGATGCACCAACTCAACAAGTAAGAAAATTGATATTACAAGATTTAAATAAAATTGAAAAATTTATGGGACCAGAAATTAATGCTGTTGATACCGAATTTTATCTTTTATTTAAAGATAGTGAAAAGAATAAAGAAAGAATCCAAAAAAGAGTTCACAACATCCTTGCAGGTTTTGCCGGAGCTGGTCTAAATGCTCGTCAATTAACCGAAGATGATATAAGAGTTTTACTTGATAGTTTCTTTAATGATTCGAAAAGAACAGAGTTTGGGACGGTGATGACTGATGTCTAAGATGACAGAAAAATCTGAAATAGCTCCAAAAGGAATGAACTTCAAGATTAATGAATTTATGATAAGCGATAAGTATGCAACAATTCTTACAGTTTTAGAATATCCCAAAGCTATCGGTTATGGTTTTTTAAGTAATATTACTAACATACCTGGTGCAAAAGTAGTTGTTAAGCATATTCCAATCGCGTTTTCTACGATGACTAAAACAATTAATAAAGAGATAGCGGAATTAAAAGAAGCTTATCAAAGAGAAAATGATCATACTTTAAAAGAAAGACTACGAATTGACTATGAATCTATGGAAGGATTCGTAAATATGTTAGCAGCAACACAATCAAAGATTTTTGATTTTCAACTACATATTATGATAACAGCCGATTCTAAAGATGAATTAGATGCTCGTAAATTACAAATTAAAAATTTCTTAACATCACTTAATATGCGTGCTATACCAATGATGTTTGAACAAGAAAAAGTATTAAAGAGTATGTTACCAATATTTCCTAAACAAGATGTTGAAGATCGTATTGGTATTCCAATTCCTGCACCAACTATTGCAGCAATGTATCCATTTGTTTTTGATAGTATTAAAGACCCTGGTTTATCAACACTATTTGGACTTGATAACTCGGGTGGTGTCGTATTATTTAATCAATTCTTATACCAAATAAGAAAAGAGCATAATCGTAATAATGCTAATATGATTATCCTAGGTACATCTGGATCAGGTAAATCAACAGCAGCTAAGTTACAACTTCGTAATCACATCCGTAATGGCTACCAAATAGTTGCTATTGATCCTGAAGGCGAACTTGAACATATGTGTCGTGTCAATGGGGGAACTAATGTTGATTTAGGTAAAGGTGGATCATTTGGTTTAATTAACCCTCTAGAAGTAATTGTTGATTCTGATGAAGAAGAATTATCCCAAGGTTTAGGATATACAGTTTTAACTAGAGCACTTCAATCTATTAAAGCATTTATGAAATATTATACACCTTCAATTGAAGAAGATGTACTTGCAATGTTTTCGGAAATAGTTCAAGAAACATATAAGCGTTTTGGTATTGATTTTAATACAAATTTCGCTAATTTCACACCAGAGTCATATCCAACATTTGATGATGTTTATACGACTATTAAAGGTAAACTTTTATCAATGCCAGAGGCAACTCGTGAAAGAGATGTTTTAGAAAGACTTGAATTAAGAGTTCGTCCATTTGTTAATGAATTAAGATACTATTTTAATGGTCATACAACTGTTAATACCGATACTGATTTTATTGTATTCAATATTAAAGAAGTAATGAATAGTGATGCTAATATCCGTAATGCCTTATTCTTTAATATCTTAAAATATGCTTGGGGTCTATGTTTAGATAAGAGTAAAAATACCGTTATGATGGTTGATGAAGCTCATATCTTACTTGCAGGTAATAATGAACTAGGTGCTGAATACTTAGCTCAAATGCAAAGACGTTCAAGAAAATATAATACAGGTACAATTATCATCACTCAACAACCAACTGACTTTGCTGATGAACGTGTAATTATGCATGGTAAAGCTATATTCGATAATGCATCTTATTATCTTATTATGGGATTACGTAAGCAAGCTGTTGAGGATTTATCAAAATTAGTTGATTTAAATGAGAGTGAAAAAGAAGGTATTAAACAATTTACGCAAGGACAAGCATTATTTATATGTGGATCTCGTCGTATGAATATTAATGTAATACTTACTCAAGATGAGTTAGATTCATTTGGTTCTGGTGGAGGTCTATAGTATTAGGCGGTGAGTTTTTATGAAAACTACAAAAAATAAAGGAAAAATGTTATTGCATAAAGGTATAATGATTTGTACCTTTTTTGCAATGACACTTTTTTTTAGTTTAGTATTTTCCCAAACTGTATATGCTTATAAGTTTAAGTATACAGAATTTGAATGGGAAACATTTTATGAAGAAAATAAAGAGTTTTGGCTTCAAGGGTGTATCACTCCCGAAGGAAAAACCGATACTGAATGTGAATATCAAATTATTAAGTATCAAAAAAACTTTTATACAAAGTTTTATAAGTTACTTGCTAAATATGAAAAAAAAGGTATTCTAAGACCAGATAGTTCACTGGCTAAAGATCGCGAAAATTACGAATTAGTTGATGATATTGTTTTAGAAACTATCTTTTATGAAATGACACCATCTCAATTTGCGGATGATCCAGCAGAATATATTGATACTTACAAGCCAAAGGAAAATAAGGGCGTATATAGTTTAGACGAAACAGATATAGAAGATCCCGAAATCGATATTGATTATAATAATGAAGCTGATTTGAGTTACTATGAACATGAAACAGATACTTTAAAAGTTCTTATTAGAAATTTAGTTGCTTATACCACTTCATGTTATGGAATATATGGAGATCCTACTGAACATACTTCATCAGATGGGGAAAAATATACAACTTGTGATAATGGTGGAGACAAAGTAGAATTAGCTACTCGAGGATTAAAATGTGCTCAAAAAGTAGATGATTTCAGTTTGGGATTTTGGAAATACTTTGTCAGTAAAATTCAACATGATGAATTACTTCCTTGGTATTCTAAGGGTCTAACTGTTCTTTTCTTAGGGCGTAATGATGTTGATGAAAATTATGAAACGTGTAAAAGCTATGATACAACATATCCCGAAGGAGTAACATATATCTATAATGATGACCCCGAAATTAGTACTGATCGTTATTTTGATTTTTTAAGTTTTAATACTTATTTTGATTCTAAAGCCCATTTACAAGAGAAATATCGTACAACTATCTTAGAACCAGCAGGTGTTGATTGTATGATGGAAGAAACATGTGATAATTCTTTAGAAGCAGCTGGTTTATCAGCTGAATATGAAGGAGAAGCAATTCTTGTAAGAAGAAAAATTATTGAAGATATAATTGGTATTTTAAATAATTATGGATTTTCTATTGAATATGATCCTGTAACTGGCAATAGTTATAATGAAGCTGAAGCCAATACAGCAACAAGAAAAAGTTTTTATTGGCCTATCGGAAGTGATGAGACAGAAGAACGCAACGGAGTAATTTATGCTGATAAAGAACCAGCAAGTACTGATGTAATTTCCAATTTTGGTACTAGAGAAAATCCTGTAACCGGGGAAGTTGAAGAACACTATGGAATTGATATTGCTGGTGTTGATGGAGTTACTAACGTTATCGCGGTTTATCGTGGAGAAGTTATAAGTGTTGTTGATAATTGTAGTGCTGGTGATACAACTTGTAATGAAGGTTATGGAAATACAATTATTATTAGTCACGCCAATAATGATTACACAGTTTATGCGCATTTAGCAAGTATTGATTCTAGTGTAAGTGTAGGAACTTCAGTTGATAAAGGACAATTAATCGGTAAGGTTGGAACAACAGGAATGACCAATGTTGCTTGTTTACATTATGAACTACGTAAGGGTGGAAATGATATCCTCCATGCTATAGATCCATTAGGAGAAATGTCTTCTTCTAACCCTCGTCCAGTAGTTGCATCAGGTGATTTTTCTGTTCATGAAACCAGTTTATCGAAAGAAGAATTTGCCTCAAAATTACGTGCTTACTGTGTATCTAATAAATGTTCATCAACTTTTATGAATGTTTTTGTAGCTAATGCTGAAAGAGTTTATGAAATATCTATTGCTAACAATGTAAATCCTGAATTAGTTGTTATTCGTGGCGCTAAAGAAGGAATGAGTCCTGGAGGCTCAACTAATAATTATTGGGGAATAGGTTGCTATAACGGAGCTGGAAGTGGTGCCTGTGCAAGATATGGTTCCCTAGAAGATGGAATTAAAGGATTTGCTAAGGCTGTTGCCGGTTATAATACAGTTTCGGAAATGATGAGTAAATATGCTTATATTGGTGCTGTTTGGTATAATCCTGGTAGTTGGAGTTTAGGTGGTTGTAAATATTTCCCATATATATCTAAATATATGAGTGAAGAAAGACAAGCTACTGTTTCGCGTGTATGTAATAGTGGACCAAGTTGTTCTACTAAAGGACAATCAGGTTGTACAGCTACCAACGCAGAAGATCAAAGTGCTTATGCGATGTATAATGCTAGTTCCATGGTTAACATGCGTTATGTTGCATTTGGATTATAGGAGGGTAATATGCTTAATTTAAGTGATTCGGAAAAAAAAGTATTAATTGCTTGGGCTATTGTTGGTATCATTATCCTTCTTATTGTTTTAGTATTTGGTTTAAATCAAAATCGTACTAAAAAGGAAGAAATACAAGATATTACAGCAAGTGGAACAAACTATGTTATTGATCGTAACCGATATTATACTGTCAAAAACGCTATTACTAAATTTTATTCTTTTATAAATAGTAAAAATAATGATGCAGTATTGAAAATACTAGCAGAAAAATACGTTAAAGAAAACAACATTAAGGAAGATAATCTTAATGAATTTATACCTGATTCAGAAGTTGTATTATCATATGAATCAAAGAAAATGTGTTTAAAGTCTGTTAATAAAGGCGTCATGACGTTTGTAAGTGAGGGCAGTGAAATAAGTGCCAACACTGGTGCGTATGTAAAAGATATTTACTATGAAGTAGTACTTGATGGTAATACATCCTTATTTAGCGTAGAACCAATTAACAAGAAGATATTTGAGGAGGTTTGCAATGAATAGTATTAAAACCTTCATTAAAGATAATAAAGGAGTAGTCATAATTTTTATTCTTACAGTATTGGTAGCTGCTGCTTTATTTATTTATAATAAAGTAACTTATGAGGAATATACAGATAAAAATTTAACTGAAGAAGAAGTAAAAGATATTCCTTATATAAAAAAGAACTATGAAGTAAATGAGTATCAAAACGTAACAATTGATTTAATTGATTTATTAAATGATTATTACCGAGATTATATCAATAAACTCATAAATGATCCGAAGACGGCTTATGAACTTTTAACAGTGGAATCTAAAGAGAGCTTTGGTAATAATTATGATGAATTTAAAAAGTATGTTGATAAAATAAATACCTTACAGTTAAAAACGAGTAAAGTAGCTGAATATCGTACCAATAAAGGTCGTATAAAAAACTATGACATTATTGATACATCTGATAATCGCTTTACTATTTATGAAAAATCTGTATGGGATTATGAAATAAGTTTTGCAGGAAAAAAATAATTGAGAAAGGAGTGATATTATGAAACCAGATATTTTAATCAATGCCGCTAATCAAGCAAGTAATGCAACATCCGGTTCTAATGCTTTAAAATTAGAACCAACTAGTTCTAATATCACTTCTATTCCTAATATAGAAAGTAATACAAATAATATTGTCAATTTTCCTGGAAATGATTCACCAGTTACGGAAGAAAATAATCAAAATAACATTGTTGATTTTCCTAATCGCGAAAGTGATGATGCAAATCCTCCTGTTGAAGAAGGACCTAAACCAGGAGATAAAGTAGATACAGGTAAACAACTAAATGAAAATGGTGAAGTAGAAGATTCTAGCACTAAAAAAACATTAAAAGCAGTTGGACGTGGAGCTGCTGCATACTTTTCTGGCGGAAGCTCAATTGGTAAAGATCAAGCAATTGTAAATTCTCAACCCGTTGATAAAGCCATTGGTGTCGTGTCTGATACTGTTGATAAAGTACCAGGTGCTGAAGAGATCACTAAAGCCTTAGATGAAGCAGGTATAGCCGATGGAGTTAATGATGCTTTAGATGTTGTTGGAAATGCTAAAAATGGTGATATTAAAGGAACTATTGAATCAGCTCAAAAGTTGGCTAAAGATGGTAAAAAAGCGAATAAAACAATTAAGAAAAAGATGCTTTTAATGATGGCTCCTGCCATTGCCATTTGCTTCTTTTTACTGGCCATCTTTGTTGTTGTTTTAGGACCTGTATTAGGTGGATTTATCGATGTTGTTGAAGGTGTTGGGGATACGGTCGGTGGAGCTTTTGAATCAGCTGGTAATTTCTTATTTGGTGAAAATGAAGCTAATGTTGCCATTGATTTAGTAACTCAGGTACCTGATTACGAAGAGTTAAGTGAAGCACGACAAAAAATTGTTTCAGCTGCGGCTTCAGCTGTGGCAGCTAAAATTCCTTATCAATTAGGATCACACGCAAGTGGTCCAGGACTTGAAAATATTCCATCTTCTGGTCTTGATTGTTCAGCATTTGTTGAATGGGCGATTTGGACAGGAACTGGAACAAGGCCAGGATATTTAACCACCGCTGTTATATCAAGTAGAATAGGTAAAGACTTTATAGTTATATCAAAAGATCAACTGCAACCAGGTGATATCGGTTTAAAAAGACGAGGCGGAAGTAGTGATGATAATTATAACCATACAGGTATTTATGCTGGAAATGGTCAATGGTTTCATGCTTCAGGTGGTTCAACTAGAAAAGTTGTCCGTAACAACTATGGGGGATTTAAAATTTATTTAAGATATGTTGGGGCTGATTAGAATGAAAAAAATATTTATGTTTCTTTGTTTAGCAATAAGTTTTTTTGGATTTAGAGCAAATATTTATGCTATAAATTACTATAGTGCAGTAAATTTTAAAACCTCGTTCTCGGAAGAAATAAATCTTGAGGAAATAAATAAAATTGAAATAGCGTATGCTGATCAAACTGAATATACTAAATACCTTATGCTATTAAAAGATAATAACTTTGAAAGCATCTTAACGGATGTTCCTGTTGGTGACTTTTCTGTTGAATATGGTATTGTAAATGATGACACAATAGGTTATTATAATGTTCGTGCTGATGTTTATGACAATTATGATAATACTTTGGATGTGGTTGTTAATATTACTTTACAAAATAATCCAAAAAATGAGGATTTAACTGGTGATTTAAAAACAGAAATTGTTCCATCAACTAACCAAATAAAACCTAGTAATGGGACTACAACAGCTGTATCTGATGAAGAAATTGATATCTCTGATAGTACTACCACAACTTCTACGACAAACAAAGTTGATATAAAAGAAGAGGAAGAACAACAAAAAAGAGAAGAAGAAAAAAGACAAAATCGTAAAAAGAGTAATATTATTGGCATCATGATGTTTTCTACAATTGGTATAGTTATTATTGTTGCTGGAATTTATGCTGCAATAAAAATCAGCAAAGCCAATAAATAAGTATAGAAAAATATTCCATTTTAGGTTATAATATTTTATGAAGAAGGAAGGGCTACTATGAAATTAAAAGTATCTGGCAAAGATTTAGCAATGTTCGGTATATTTTGCGTATTTTTATTATATTTTAGTGCAATAGCAGTTCTTAACGTTTTTACACTTCTTAATGATGGAGAATTTTATGGTTTATCACCATTTGAAGCATTTTCAAGTAAATATATTTTCGCAACTTTACTTGTGTTTTTTGCTGTAATTATCGCGATATTCTTTAGTGTTTCATCATCTATTTTCGAAAGAAAAGGTGGAATAGGTTTTGAAATAGGGGAAAAAGAGGATAAAGGATATTCTCGTTGGTTAAAAGAAAAAGAAATGAAAAAAGCCTACAAAGTGTTTAGAGTAGGTGTTAAGGATGAAACAGCTCCAGCTGGTGGAATTGTTTTAATAAATGATGGAAAGAATATGTGGGTAGATGACGGTGAATATCATACCTTAGTAATCGGTGTTACTGGTTCTGGTAAAACGAGTGCTGTTGTTGATCCATTAACGTATAGTTTAGTTAAACATGGTGAAAGTATGGTCTTCACTGACCCTAAAGGTGAAATTTATAAAGACCATGCAGAGTTATTAAAAGCCCGTGGATATAAGATTGTTGTACTTAACTTCCGTGACCCTCAAATGGGAAATGCTTGGAATCCATTAACTTTACCATATAAATTATATAAAGAAGGTAATGTTGATAAAGCTATCGAATTAGTAGATGACGTTGCTAATAATATCGTTAAAGACAAACAAGCTCAAGACCCATTCTGGCAAAATTCATCAGCCGACTACTTTGCTGGTTGTGCACTAGGTTTACTTGAAGATGCCAAAGAAGAAGAAGTTAACTTAAACTCAATTGGTTACATGACAACAGTTGGTGAAGAAAAATTTGGAGCAGGTTCAACTTATATTAAAGAATATTTCACGATGAAGGGTGAACAGTCAAGTGCGTATACTTTTGCAAGTAATACCATTAATTCTCCAACTGAAACAAAGGGTGGTATCCTTTCAACTTTCCGTCAAAAGATTCGTATCTTCTCATCACGTGAGAATTTATCAGAGATGCTTTCTTATTCTGACTTTAATATGCGTGATATTGGTAAAGAAAAAACTGCTGTATTCATGATTATTCATGATGAAAAGACAACTTACCATGCTTTAGCAACAATATTCATTAAACAATGTTATGAAACATTAATATCTGTTGCACAAGAAAATGGCGGAAAATTACCAGTAAGAACAAACTTTATTCTTGACGAGTTCGCCAACATGCCAGCATTAAAAGATGTTACAACAATGGTTACAGCAGCTCGTTCAAGATTAATAAGATTTACATTTATTATCCAAAACTTTGCTCAGTTAAACGATGTTTATGGTAAGGACGATGCTGAAACTATTCGTTCTAACTGTGGTAACCTAATCTATATCTTAACTACTGAACTTGCTGCCTTAGAAGAAATATCTAAGTTATGTGGTGAAGTTAAGAGTAAAAAGGATGATAAAACTGAATCACATCCATTAGTTACAATTTCCGATTTACAAAAGATGAAAATGAATGAAGTTATCATTTTAAGAAATCGTCAACATCCATTTAAAACACAATTAGTACAAGCGTATACAGTTGACTGGGGAACTAGTAAATTTGGAAAAGCTGAATTATATTCCAGAGAAAAGAAAGAAATTCAATTATTTGACGTTAAAGAATTTGTTAAAGTACGTAAACGTAGTAAAATGGGAATTGACGGAAAAAATTCACCAATGGGTGGAGGAGCACCAGATTTTGCTAGTCTAGCTAGTGGCGGATTTGGAAATATGGCAGGTGGAGGAATGCCTACACCACCAAGAATTCCGACTTTCGAAGAATTTATGGCCGCTCGTAATGGAAATAAACCACCTTTATCAACTACTGAAGCTCCTAAAAAGCCACAAATGCCAAGCTTTGATGTGGATGATTTAGTTAAACGAATTGATGCAAAAATTGCCGAACTTGAAGCTCAAGAGAAAGCCGAAGAAGAGGCAAAGAAAAATGATGGATCAGTTAAGCCAGATGCTCAAACGGTACCAGCTATGCCAAGTATAACTTCTAAATCAAGTGAAGGAGAAAAAGTACCTTCACCAATTCCAGAAATAACTAAAGAAGAAATACCATCAATGCCAAGCATTAAAACAATGGCAGATTTAAATATAGAATCTCAAAAATCTCCAATGGAAAAGAATGAATCTAATATTAATGTTAACATGGTTGAAAGTGCTTCAATTCAAGAAGTTAAGGCTGAACCAGTTGGAAATGATTTAGCATTTAATCCATTTAATAATGATTCAAAACCAATGGAGTCTAAGTTTATTGATAAAGATATTATTGATGGTGTTGAAACTCCAATTGAGACATCACCAATAACGGCGCCTGTAATTGAACCAGGACCAAAAGAAATCAAGACACCGGATAATGATAAAATAGAGAAATTCGAAGATTTAATGAATCGTGCAAATCCAATCATGCCAGAGGCCAAGCCATCTACCATGATTAATAATCCAATTGGAACAGATGAGGCTCCACAAATGCCAACCGAACCAATTATTGCACCACCTAAAGTACCATCACTTGAAGATACTCAACTATTAGAACCAATTGATGTTTCTAAAATTGATAATGATTCAACTATTGAAACTCTTGAAGCAAAACCGTTGCCACTTGAAAGTTCAATTAGTTCATTCCCAGGAACACAACCAAACAATTCTAATACAAATGTAGTAATTAATAATCAAGGTACAGCAGGAAATAATCAAACATCTAATGATGCCTTCTTCGATGATTTCTTCGATAATGATTAAAAGTAGAGGTAAAACTCTACTTTTTATTTTAGTTTAATCATTATTTTCGTCTATAAATTTTTATGTAAATCATAAGTTTTAAACGTTAAAAAATTGACATCGGGATGAAGGTGCTTTATCATTAAAATAGATTAATATAACGAGGTTATAAACAAATTTATTTTAGGAGGAAAGTTATGAAAAAGAAGAAAATGTTAATAACATTAATAATTTTATTAGCTGTGGGATTTGCATCAGTATCAACCACATTAATAATAACTGGTGTCGTCGGAATTGCTAGTAATGAAAGTGACTTTAATATAATATTTACTTATGCGGAACTTAATGGCGTCGAAAGAAAAGATTTTATTGAACAAACAAAAAAACAAACCTTAACATTTGCAACAGATAAATTAACAACTATTGATGAAGAAACTGTGTTAGATTATGAAGTAACTAATACTAGTCGATTATATGATGCTGATGTTAAAATCGAATGTAATCTTGTAGATGAAGAAGAAAATATTATTGAAAATAGTTATATTAATATTCAATATCAACCCAATAGTATGGAACTACTAGCGGGAGAAACAAAAAGTGGAAGTATCACAGCAAGACTAATAAAAGCTAGTACAGAAGATGGAAGTGTACAAGTGAAATGTACATTAAATGCAAATGCTTTAGAAAGAGATACTTTGGGAGAAGAATATGTTCCAGATAGAGGATTAATGATTCCCGTTAATTATATAACTGATGAAAATGGGAATACTAGAACTAATGGATATTTTTGGGATTATAAAGAAAACATAACTAATGTAGTATTTGAAGATACTACTATAGATAGAAGTGAAACTACATTAAAATTTGATATATCAAGTAATCAAGATGAAAGTATTATGAGTTATTTGGTACCAAATGAAAATGATCCAAGTAAATATACTTTATGTATTCAAAGTGATGATACAATTTACTTAAATCCTAAAAGCGAATATTTATTTATGGGCTTCGCAGCATTAGAATTTATTGATGGATTAGATAAAATTGATACAAGTAAAGTTACAAACATGTATAGTATGTTTAATGGATGCAGTAGCTTAATATCTTTAAATTTAGATAATTTTAATACAACTAAAGTAAACGACGTACGCTATATGTTTATGTCATGTTTAAAATTAAAAGATATAGATTTGAGTTCTTTTGATACCAGAAATGTAAAATATATGAGTGGAATTTTTGAAAACTGTGAATCATTGATAAGTTTGAATTTAGAAAATTTTTATACACCAAATTTAGTTGAATTTGGATGGGCATTTAAAAATTGTAAAAGTCTAAAAAATATTAATTTAAGCAATTTTGACACATCAAAAGTAACCACAATATCAGAGCTATTTAATAACTGTTTAAATTTAACTGAAATTAATTTAAGTAACTTTGATACAAGTAATGTAAATGACATGAATTATTTGTTTTATAATTGCCGTAATTTAACAACATTAGACTTAAGTAATTTTGACACACATAATGTGACGAATATGGCTGGAATGTTTCGTGACTGTAGTAATTTAAACAATATAGATGTAAGTAATTTTAATACAACTAAAGTAACAAATATGTGCTATATGTTTGCCACATGTTTAAAATTGAAAGATATAGATTTGAGTTCTTTTGATTCCAAAAATGTAAAATATATGAGTGGAATTTTTGAAAACTGTGAATCATTGACAAGTTTAAATTTAGAAAATTTTTATACACCAAATTTAATTGAATTTGGATGGGCATTTAAAAATTGTAAAAGTCTAAAAAATATTAAGTTAAGCAATTTTGATACATCAAAAGTAACCACAATATCAGAGCTATTTACTAACTGTTCAAATTTAACTGAAATTGATTTAAGTAACTTTGATACAAGTAATATAACAAATATGGAACACATGTTTCATGATTGTACAAGTCTTCTATCATTAGACATAAGAAATTTTAATTTTGATAAAGTTACAAGTGCTGTAAATATGTTTTGGGCTATGCCTGATAGTGCTAAAGTATATGTAAAAGATGCGCAAACTCAAAATAAAGTTTTAAATGGATTACCAACTGTAGATCCTTACCCAGTAAGGCCATTTGCATGGACAACATCTAATGTCATCATAGCTAGCTAAGAGATAATAAATTTATCTCTTTTTTGTAACATAAATATATAATTTGCATAAAATACAATATGAAAAGAATAAAGAAAAATGATTATCAAAATGATGGGGTATATATTGACTTAGATGTTAGTTATATTCCCTATGAAAAATTAATATATGATACTGAGAAATATTTAAGTAAAAATAATCGATATTACTTTCATTGCAAGAGTGGTGTAAAAAGTAAAGAAGTAGTTATGAGTTTAGAACAAAAAGGGTATAATGTAACACAAGTTATTTAATACTTTAAATAGTCGTGAATTTATTATATAATGTAGTAGTGATGAAAAATGAATATATTTTTAATTGGTAGTATAACGGATGTAATAACTAACTTAAGTACATACTCAGAAGCTTTATTAAATAATTTAGGAATTTGGGGAGCTTTAATCAGTTGTTTACTTATAATAACTGAATCTATGCTTCCTTTTTTGCCATTATGCGTTTTTATAACGTTAATATTTTATTCATTTGGCAACGTTATTGGTTTTATTATTAGTTGGATATGTACATGCATTGGCTGTTATTTGTCATTTAAACTATTTCGATCAAAAATTAAAGGCTGGTTTGAAAGAAAACTGGTTGATAAAAAAAGTGGAAAACAGATTAAGAAAATAATGGAATATATTGATGAGATATCTTTAAGTGGACTCGCTATTTTAGTAGCAATTCCTTTTACTCCAGCTTTTGCAGTTAATATTGCTGGTGGACTTTCTAATATTTCGGAAAAGAAATTTATTACAGGAATATTAATTGGTAAACTATTTATGGTTTATTTCTGGGGATATATTGGTACAACTTTAATCGAATGTCTTACTCATCCAATTTATTTAATAAGAATAATTATCATGCTTGTTTTAGCATTTGTTATAAGTAAAATAGTAAACAAACACTTTAATTTAGATTAGGAGTAATTATGAATTTAGAAATTATTATAATAATATTATTGGCTATTTTGATTATTGTAAGTATTATTAACTTATTTAAAAAGAATAAACCAGATAATACGGAATTAATTAAAGAACTAGGGGAATTTAAAAATAATATTACTAAAGATTTAGGTGGATTTAAATATGATCTATCGAAAGAGATGTTAAAAGATTTTACTGATTTAAATGATAAGATTGAATATCGTTTAAATCAAATAAATGATAAAGTTAATGAACGACTAGAACAAAACTTTGAAAAGACCAATAAAACATTTAATTCTGTTCTAGAGCGTCTTACAAAAATCGATGAAGCGCAAAAGAATATTGATGATCTATCAAAAGATATTATTAGTCTTCAAAGTGTATTAACGGATAAAAAAACGCGTGGAACATTTGGCGAAGTAAATTTAAATTATATTCTAACAAGTGTCTTTGGTGAAAAAAGAGTAGTTTATGATATTCAACATAAATTACCAAATGATTCAATAAGTGATGCTATTATCTTTGCTCCGGAACCATTAGGTACCATTTGTATTGATTCAAAGTTTCCATTAGAAAATTATGAAAGAATGACTAATAAGTCATTAGAAAAAAGTGAACGTGAACTAGCTTTTAAATTATTTAAAAGTGATGTAAAAAAACATATTGATGCTATTTCTACTAAATATATTATTGATGGCGTAACTTCCGATGAAGCTATCATGTTTTTGCCAGCTGAGGCTGTATTTGCGGAGATTAATGCATATCATCCAGAGTTATTAAAATACGCTTATGAAAAAAAGGTGTGGATTTGTGGACCAACGACTTTAATGTCAACACTTTCAACTATCAGTATGATTCTAAAGAATATTGAAAGAGATAAATATACCAAAGTTATCCACGAAGAGTTAAATAAATTAGGAGTAGAATTTAAAAGATATAAGGAACGTTGGGATAAACTATCTAAAAGCATTGATTCGGTATCAACAGAAGTTAAAGATATTCATACTACGACCGATAAGATTTCTAAAAAGTTTGAATCAATTAGTTCTGTTAATATTGATTTACTTAAGGAAGGAGAAGAGTGATTTTCTTCTTTTTTTATTATCTTTATTGTTGTATAATAACAAGAATGAAAAAGAAAATGTCAAAAAAATACTTAATCGTGTATATTAATTGACGATAAAATGTAAATATACTAAAATATTAGTAAGGACGTGGAAGCATGAAAAAATTAATTTTATATGCTGTAGATGCATTAACAAAACCTTTTGATAAATATTATTTAGATAAAGATCAACGTGAACACACACGCGAATTAAAAAATGGGGTTATTAGATATGGTGAATCTGAGGAAGCTAAACGTCTTCGTCGTGAACTATTTAACAATCCTGCTAAAAAAACACGTTTAACATTCTTTAATTTACAAAATAGAAACCAAACTAATGAAGTGGAGATGCTTGAAGATACTAGATATGCTCATCCTGATACTCCTGATTATGAAACCGAACATGATCGTATATTTCATGCTAAGCTAACTATTAGAGGTTATCAAAATGGTTCTAGTGATTTAACAATTATTGATCAGAAAGATATATATATGTATCAACCTCGTGTTACTTGTACGACAAATGGTGGAACAAAAAAAATCTTTGTTGGACCAAAGTTTCTAAATAATGGCAATATGAATAGTAAAGCTTGCTATTGTTATAAAGATTCATCAGGAACACTCCAATTTGCTACTTTACCAAAAAGAGAAATATTAAGTAACAAAATATTTGATTTTGATTCTTCTAATGGTAATAATTATAGTTTATCTGCTATTACAAACTTTGGCGAAGATGCTGACCTAGTCGGTAAGTTTGTAAGTGTCGACTATGATAAAGATGAAAATGGTTATGTGATTCCTGTTCCTCTTGATCAAGAAAGAACAATTGTTACTAATTATCAAAGACCTGAAAATCGTATTGATATTGAAAATGTCGTATCTTTATTAAAAAGACAAATCTATCGTGATAAAGAAATTCAAAAAGAATTAGAAGAGCAAATACGTCAACGTGAATCAATGCGTCGAGTAGCTCTTACTGATGCTTCTCAAGAAACTGCTCCAGAGCAAAGTGAAACTGAACGATTAAATGAAGAAAATGCCCGTATCTTAAATGATAAGTTAAGATATGGAATTCGTACTCCAGGAGAACAAGGCTTAAGAAGACCAATGCCAGGGCCTCGTTTTGGACCTCCAGGAGGATTTGGCGGAATGATGCCACCACCACCGCCACCACCAGTAGAAGAGGGACCTGTTTTAGGACGTAGGTAGCAAGTATTATAAATAAAAAAGGCAAATAGTTAAGTACTACTTGTCTTTTTATTATGCATTTATAAGTCTTAATACTTTTTCTGATTTACCAATTTTATTTTCGATCTTTTTAAATTCTTTTTTGGAAATAATATTATATTTTCGCAAGTCTTGTAATTCTTCCAAACTAATTTTTTTAACCAATCCTTCAATATCATATAACTTTAGTATTTCAGATATATCTTCATCAGTTAGCAAATCAAATCTTTGTTGTAAAAATAGTTCTAAAAGATATAGGGATTTTGGTAAACAAATGATATCACTCATATAACTCTCTCTTCCATGATGAGTATAACAAGACCTTGTTAACAATAAATAATTAATATATTCATCTTTAGAAGAGTTAACTTCTAAGACTTTACCAACCGATTTCTTTTGTGAAGAGTAGTCACTAACGATTCTTTTTGCCTCTTTAATTTCTTTAGAACTACTATATTCGTTAATTCTATAAACTTTCGAATAATCACAGGTATTAAAATCTCGATCTACATAATTATAAACGAATTTAAAATAACTTATGCTATCTTCTGCATTTTCAAGATTATCTCTTCCTCTAGAGAAGTCATTAGTAATAACATCCATTACGCGCATCTCAAAAGGTATTTTATCCATTTCTGCCTCTTTATAACTGCATAATCTTCTCGTAGATATAATCTTATATATTTCTACATTCTCGTCTTTCATTTGATATAAATACATATCTAACACTCCTTCAATCAGGTATCTCCTCCTGACTTAATAATATTTTAATAATAAGTAGCGGTTTTGTCAACACTTTTTTACATTTTTTTAAAAAGTTCTAGATAATTCTTTGATTTTTACCATAAAATACTTTTCTTTCAATAATTCTTTTTATGTCTTTCGTTTGACAAATTCACACAAATTTCATATAAATCCTTATTTTTCTATGATATAATTGTGGTAGTAAGGTGATAATATGGAGTTCATTGAATTAAAAAATGTTTTTAAAGTATATGATAATGGTGTAACTGCTTTAGCAGATGTTAACTTATCTATCAAAAAAGGTGAATTTGTTTTTATAATTGGAGCTAGTGGCTCAGGTAAATCGACATTAACTAAATTATTATACCGTGAAGAAAAACCAAATCGCGGAACTGTTTATGTTGGAGGAATAAATGTTGGAAAACTAAAAAATAGCAATGTTTATAAACTAAGAAGAAAAATAGGCGTTGTCTTCCAAGATTTTAAACTTTTACCAAAACTAACTGTCTATGAAAATATTGCTTATCCATTAGAAAGTTATGGAATGAAATCTTCAGAAATAAGAGAAAAGGTTTTAAAAGCTGTTGAGAGAGTAGGACTTAAAGAAAAATTACGTAGTTATCCCAACCAATTATCAGGTGGAGAGCAACAAAGAGTTTGTATCGCTCGTGCCATTGTTAATGAGCCAAAGCTAATTATTTGTGATGAGCCAACTGGAGATTTGGACCCTAAAATGAGTAGTGAGATTATGGAAGTTATTGAAAAAATCAATAAAGAACTAGAATCTACGATTATAATGGCAACTCACGATAAAGAGATTGTTAATCGTATGAAAAAACGTGTAATATGCATCGATAATGGTGTTATCATTTCTGATAAAGAGAAAGGAAGTTACGTCGAAAATGAAGATAATTAGAATTATTAATAAAAGTTTTAAAGATGCTTTTCGAAGTGTATTTCGTAACTTTTCATTAAGTATGGCATCAATTTCTTGTACCGTTGTTACTTTAATTATTGTATCAATTGCTTTACTAGTAACATACAATGTTAATTCCGTTACTAAAGATATCGAGGATGTCTTAACTATCGTTGCCTTTATTGATACATCAGCAACTGATGCGGATATAGAACATATTAAGGATGAGATCGCGTTAATTAGTAATGTTGATACGCTAGAATATAATTCTAAAGATGCGATTAAACAAGATTTAAGTAAAAATGAAGATTTAAAACAAATCCTTGAATCACTAGATGAAAATCCTGTTCAATCAACAGTTGTTGTAAATGTTAAAGACGTTAAAAAAATCGGTGATACGGCGAATAAAATAAAAGACATGGAAAATATTGTCAGTGTAAAATATGGCGAATCTCTAGTAAATAAGCTTATATCAATGTTTGATGTTATTAGAAATGCTTGCTTTATTGCTGTCATTGCTCTTATTTTAGTAACAGCCTTCTTAATCAGTAATACAATTAAGATAACAATTTTCTCAAGAAGAAATGAACTAGGAATTATGCGATTAGTAGGCACAAGCAATACCGTTATAAAACTTCCATTTATTATTGAAGGTGCTACTTTAGGTATTATAGGTTCAATAATTCCAATTTTATTAACTATATATGGATATACATTTATTTATGATTATATTGGCGGTAATTTATTCACTGAATTAATTGTCCTAGTAAAACCTAGTGTAATAATATATAAAGTTAGTGTAGTATTATTAATAGTAGGTGTTATTGTTGGTATGTTTGGATCACTAAGAGCAGTAAGGAGGTTCTTAAAAGTATGATGAAAAAAATAATGTGTGCATTATCAATTCTTGTTATAGCATTATCATTACTTATGCCAATGCCTCAAATTGAAGCGGCAACTTCATCAAAAGCTAAAACTTTAGCTGAATTAAGAAAAGAACTGGCTGATTATAAGGCTAAACAAGCAAAAAATAATGCTGATAAGAAAGCTACCCAAAATCAAATCAACAGTGCTAAATCAAATGTATCAAATAAGCAATCAGAAATATCTCAAAATCAACAAAAAATTCAAGATGCAACTTCTGAATCCGAAAGATTGGAAAAAGAAATTGCCGATGGAAAAAAAGAATTATCTGAGCTTGTAAAAAATTATCAAATTGCGAGTGGTGATAATTTATATCTACAATATATATTTGAATCTAATAGTTATGAAGAATTGATCTACCGCTATGCCGTTATTGAACAAATCATGAATTATCAAGAAGGCAAGATTACTGAGTGGAAAGATAAAATAGATTATAACAATCAGTTAAAAGTTGATTTAGCAGCTCGTGAAATTGAGTTAAATAAACAAATTAATGATTTAGCCGATCAAATAAGTAATTTAAATGATGAATTAGAAGATTATTTTGATATCTCATTATCAGTTGAAGATGATATCAAGTCAACAGAAGAACTAATTAAATATTATCAAAATCTTGGCTGTAAGGAAAATCAAGATCTTCAAGAATGTGTTAATGTATTAGGAGATACTGGTTTTATTCGACCATTAACTAAAGGAACTATCACATCTGTTTGGGGAAATCGAACTCATCCTGTTACAGGAAAAGTTAACAGCTTCCATAATGGGATAGATATTGGTGGTAATAAGGTTGGTACATCAGTTTATTCAGCTGCAAATGGAATGGTTGGAAAAATCATTAAAAAAGCATCTTGTGGAGGAAATCAAGTTTATGTATATCATACAATTAATGGTAAGAGATACACAACTTCATATCTTCATTTAAACACTATTAACGTATCTTTAGGCCAAAAAGTCACTAGTCAAACTGTCATTGGTACCGTTGGTGGACAAAAGGGGACTTATGATACATGTACTACTGGTGCCCATCTTCACTTTGGTATGGGAACTGGTTGGTATGGCTCGGATTACACTAGTAGCAGTAAATGGAAAGCTAACTCTGTAAATCCTGCATCGAAAATATCATTCCCAGCAAAGGGTAAGTATTTCTACACAAGAGTATAGGAGAGTATATATGAAAGAAAGAGCGATTAGTGGCATAATAATGATGTCCATCTTAGCACTAGTGCTATACTTTGGTGGTCTTGTTTTTGACATTGCTATTGGCATTTTATCAGTTTGTGCTTTTTATGAATTTATGACTGCCAAAAAGGATTTAAAAATACCAAATCTAATGAGAATAATAGGCATGGTATGTATGTTAATGTTAATGTATATTAATGTTGATGGTCATACCTTCGTCTTTGGACTTAGTTTTGAAACTTTATCACTTGTATTTTTACTATTATTAGCACCAACTGTGCTATTTAAACAAAGAAATTATAAAGTTAATGATGCGTTTTATTTATCAGCCATCGTTATATTTTTAGGAACAATATTTAATTTATTTATTGCTTTATATAATGAATCTTTGATACAATTTATTTTAATTATTGTTATTGCATGTACAACTGATGTTTTTGCATATTTGGCAGGAAAACTAATTGGAAAACATAAGTTTACAAAGATATCACCAAATAAAACTATTGAAGGATGTGTGGTTGGTTCAATCGTATCTTGTATTGTGTCAACAACTTTTTATGCGACACTTATTTCAACAGATAGTCTTGTGAAAGTATTTTTAATGATCCTTATTTTAACTATTTTAGGACAAATAGGTGATTTATTCTTTAGTTTAATCAAACGCGAGAATGAAATTAAAGATTTTTCTAACTTAATACCAGGACATGGTGGTATACTTGATAGGATAGATAGCATAATATTTATATTGATAGCGTATGTATTTATGATTCAATTCTTATAGGAGGATTTATGGCAAAAAAAGAAGAAACAACAAAGAAAGAAAAAGTAAAAAAGGAAACCACGAAACAAGAAATAATTGAAAATAAAGTAGAAGAAAAAGAACAACCAGTTTGGATAAGTGTTTTAGAACTTGTGGGAATAATTATCGCGATTATTCTGATACTTGTTTTATTTCCCAATACGGTTATTTGGAATATTGTTGTTCTTTTACTAATCTTAACTCTGCTTATTTTTGTTCATGAGTTTGGACACTTTATAATGGGAAAATTATTTGGTGTGCATATCTACGAATTTGCTTTAGGTATGGGACCAAAAGTTTTAAGTTTTAAACGTAAAAATGATCCAACAATTTATTCCCTACGAGCTTTACCAATAGGTGGATATTGCCAAATGGCAGGAGAAGAAGGCGAAGATGACGCATCGTTAAAAAAAGATAAGTTTATGTGTAACAAAAGCAAGATTCAAAGAACTTTAATATTAATCGCTGGTGTTACCATGAACTTTATTACTGCCATTGTATTATTATTTATTATTGCTTTTGCTTGGGGATCTACTGAACAAAAAAGTATTATTGGTGTAGTTGAAAGCGATTCTCCAGCAGATATTGCAGGAATCGTTCCTGGAGATCAAATTATTGAATGTAATGGCAAGAAGTTGAGTACTTGGGATGAGTTATCCGTCATTACATCTTTAAAAAATAAAAATTCTTATTATGAATATAAGATTAAACATAAAGATGGAAAAATAGAAAAATATCAAATAACCCCAGCTAAGTATGTTACAATTGATGATGAAAATATTAAAATAACGGAAGAAAATAAATTAGAAGATATTCTAAAGGAATATGATAAGAAGGAAGAAGATGTTACAGTATCAACTTTAATTGGTATTGGTGCTCCTCAAGAAAAAAAATATGGTTTCGTTAATTCCTTAAAATATGCTTTTATAAAATTTAAAAGTATTATCGTCATGATGATTATGATTATTGGTTCTCTAATAACTGGAAAACTTGGTCTATCTGCATTATCTGGACCTGTTGGAATGTACACTGTTGTTGGAGCTGCTGCTCAATACGGGTTAGCAAATATCATATACTTAGCAGCTTATCTGTCTATTAATCTTGGAGTAATGAACATTTTACCGTTCCCAGCATTTGATGGAGGAAGAGTCGTATTCGTTATAATTGAAGCCATTACTAGAAAAAAAGTAAATCCTAATGTTGAGGGAATCTTCCATACAGTGGGATTTATCTTATTAATGCTTTTAATGTTGTATATAACTTTCCAAGATATTTTAAGATTATTCTAGAAGCACATATGTGCTTTTTTTAGTTGTTTAATATTCTAATTTATGCTAAAATTATATTGGAATAGAGGCGGTTGAATGAAAACTTTTGAAGGCTTTATTGAAAGTGATGCATTTTTCCCTATATTAATAATTCTTCTAATATTATTAGTTTCTGTTTTTGTATGGATAGTTATAACTAATAAAAAAGAAGAACGAATGAAAAGAGAGAAAAGATTACGCATTATTGATGAGTCAGCCGAAATAAAAATTATTGATAACAATCATCGAAATGTCGAACTCAAGAGTATTGAAGATACAGTTTTAAATGATTTTGAAGATGACGAGCCAGAAAGAAATGAAATCGCAATTGTTGAAGTATCGTCTAATAGTTCTAATCAAGACAAAAAGAATAATAGAAATGATAATTCTAAGAAAAATAACAAACATAATAAAAATTACAAAAAAGAAGATGAACACAAACAAGACGAAAATCAAAGGGACAATGAATTTAAAAAAGTTGCTGTTGAAACTGGTGAAGAGAAAGACGATGAAGCAATTAAGGTTCCCGGTTTATTTGCTGAAGAAGTCGCTGATATTGATAATGTAGAAGTGCACTTAAATCCTGAAGATAACTTACCAAAACCAGAGGTTGAACTTCCAATGCCTAAGGAAGTTGAAGAGGAAGAACCTAAAGTTGAAGAACCAGTTATGACTGAAGAAGAAAAAGCAATTGAAGCCGCATTTGCATTACCAGACTTTGAAAATATACTTGATGATGACAAAATTGAAGATGAAATAATTGAAGCTGCCAATAAATATATAGCTGAGATTATGAATAAAGAAGACGATTAGAAGGGTGAGTTTATGGTAAAAGTAGTAGAATTTGAGGATATTTATCTTGAATATCCTGATGATTATGAACTTCAAGATGAAACTAAAGAAGTTCAAAAGTATAGAGTGGACGAAGAAGAACAAGAGACTTTAACAAATGAGTCAGTTATCAGCGAAAGTCGTACAACTCGATTTAGTTTAGAAGAACTGCAACAAAAGTTAGAAGAAACTCAAACTTTACATTTATAAGACACATTTTGTTGTCTTTTTTTTTTATTTATGATAAATTCTAATAAGGTGAGACTTTATGGCAACAACAAAAACAACTAAGTATGATGCAAGTTCAATTAAGATCCTTGAAGGATTAGAAGCAGTTAGAAAAAGACCTGGTATGTATATTGGTTCTACCGATAAAAAAGGTCTTCATCATTTAGCATGGGAAATAATTGACAATTGTATTGATGAGATAATTAATGGTTATGGTGATACAATAAAAATTCGTCTTAATGAAGATGGTTCTATCACTATTGCTGATAATGGCCGTGGTGTTCCTATTGGTAAACATGAATCAGGAAAATCAGCTGCTGAAGTAATTTACACTGTTTTACATGCTGGTGGAAAATTTGAAGAAGGAAACTATAAAGTATCAGGTGGATTACATGGTGTTGGTGCATCTGTTGTTAATGCCTTATCAGATTGGATGGATGTTACTATTTATACCGAAGGGAAAATTTCTAACATTCGTTTTAAAAATGGTGGAGAGGTAGCTAGTCCTTTAAAAAAGATCGGTGAATCAAAAAAAACGGGAACTTGTGTAACTTTTATGCCTAACTATGAGATATTTAAAAACTGCCAATTTTCTTTTTCAACGATAAGTGAAAGAATGCAAGAAAGTGCATTTTTACTTCCTCAATTAACGGTTGAACTTGAAAATGCTAAAGAAGAGAAGAAAGTAAAATATCATTATGAAAATGGTATTGAAAACTTTGTTGAATATATTAACGAAGATAAAACTTCCATAAATGGAATTGTTCCTATTCATGGAGTAAAAAATGGAATTGAAGTTGATATTGCTTTACAATACACTGATTCCTACAATGAATCAATTTTATCATTTGTTAACAATGTTAAAACTATTGATGGTGGATCACATGAAGTTGGTTTTAAAACAGGTATTACGAAAGTATTTAATGACTATGCTCGTTCTAATGGAGTATTAAAAGCCAAAGATACTAACTTTGATGGATCGGATGTTAGAGAAGGTTTAACTGCTGTTATTAATTTAAAAATACCGGAAAAATTATTACAATTTGAAGGTCAAACAAAAGGAAAACTTGGAACTCCCGAAGCTCGTCCAGCTGTTGAAACGGTTGTATACGATGCTCTAAAGTTTTATTTAGAAGAAAATCGTAAAGATGCTGTTACTATTGTTGAAAAAATGAGCAAATCAAAATTTGCTCGTGAAGCAGCAAGAAAAGCTCGAGATGAAGCACGTAAGGGCAAAACCAAAAAAGAAGCAAGGAACTTATCTGACAAATTAACACCACCACAAACTCGTAATCCGAAAATTAATGAGCTATTTATAGTTGAGGGTAACTCAGCTGGTGGAACAGCCAAGAAAAGTCGTGATCGTAAATTTCAAGGTATCTTACCATTAAGAGGTAAAATATTAAATACCGAAAAAGCCAGTCTTGCTGATGCTTATAAAAATGAAGAAATCAATACAATGATTCATTGTATTGGTGCTGGTGTAGGAGCAGAATTTGATATCAAAGACATTAATTATGATAAAGTAATTATCATGACCGATGCCGATGATGATGGAGCACATATTCAATGTCTACTTTTAACTTTCTTCTATCGTTTTATGCGACCTTTAATTGAAGAGGGACATCTTTATATCGCGATGCCACCGTTATTTAAAGTTGAAGAAGGAAAAGAAAGTCATTATTGCTATACCAATGATGAGTTTAAAGAATATACTAAAGATAAAGACCCAAGTAAATATCGTGTTCAAAGATATAAAGGACTTGGAGAGATGAATCCTGAACCATTAAGAGTAACAACTATGGCACCTGAAAGTCGTAACTTAATTCGTGTTAATATAACAGATGCTGCATTAGCCGAAAAAAGAGTATCAGTTTTAATGGGTGATACTGTTGAACCCCGTAAAGAATGGATTAATGAAAATGTTGATTTCTCATTAGAGGATGATTTTCGAATTTAAGACATCAAATGATGTCTTTTTTATTGACAAACATTCGTTCGAATGATAAAGTTAATATAGATGTTAAAATGAAGATAAGTATGATAAAATAGATATAGAGGTAGTTATATGGATGAAGAAATAAAATACTTTACAGTATCACAATATAATCAAGCAATTAAAAACTTTCTTGATTCCAAAGAGGAATGCCAAGTAGTTCATATAAAAGCAGAAATATCGAACTTTAAAGGACACACTCGAGGACATTTATACTTCACTTTAAAAGATGAAGAATCACGCATTAGTGCTGTTATGTTTGCGGGAAGTGCTACAAATCTTGATTTCACTCCTAAAGATGGTGATGAAGTATTAGTTGATGGACGTATCAGTGTTTATGTACCTAACGGCGGATATCAAGTTTATGTTGAGAGAATGAAATTATCGGGTAATGGAGATCTTTTAAAAAAATTTGAAGAGTTAAAAAAGAAATTAATGGATGAAGGATTATTCGACGCTATTCATAAAAAGCCAATTCCTAAATATCCAAATAAAATAGGTATTGTAACAGCGCCAACAGGAGCGGCAATTCGTGATATCTTATCGACTATTAAAAGAAGATATCCATTGTGTGAAACAATTCTATTTCCTTCGCTAGTTCAAGGTGAAGAAGCCAAGTTTGATGTGGTAAGACAAATTGAAAAAGCTCAAGAATTTGATTTAGATGTTTTAATTGTTGGACGTGGAGGCGGATCAATTGAAGACTTGTGGGCTTTTAATGAGGAAATTGTTGCTCGAGCAATCTTTGCCTCACGTATTCCTATTATTTCGGCAGTTGGTCATGAACCTGATTTTACTATTGCCGACTTTGTCGCTGATTTACGGGCACCAACTCCAACAGGAGCTGCTGAGATGGCTGTTCCTAACATGGTTGATTTAATTAATTATATTAAACAAATTGAAATTAGACTTAATCGTAATGTAACTAATAAAATTGAATATCTTGAAAAATCTTTAAATAGCTTAAAGAGTAGTTATGTATTATCTAACCCTTTGGCCTCATTTGAAATAAGAGAACAAAAACTTGACACTTATATTAATCGTTTAAATCAACATGTTATCCACAAACTAGAGAATTCTAAAAATCGTTTAGATAATATTAAAACTAATCGAATTCTTAATAATCCAGAAGAACTTTTTACTAAAGAGAAAAACTCTTTAGAGTTAATTATAAATAAACTAGAGTTATTAAATCCTCTAAGTGTTTTATCGAAAGGTTATTCGGTAACAACGGTTGGAAATAAGATCATTAAGTCAACTAAAGATGTTCAAGTAAATGATAACTTAAATATCCGTCTTTTAGATGGTGAAATAAATTCAATTGTAAAGGAAGTGCAATAATGGCAAAAAATGAAGATAAAAAATTTGAAGAACTAATGGATGAATTAGAAATAATCATCAAAGACTTAGAAAATGGTAATACAGATTTAGATAGTACTATCAAAAAATATACAGAAGCAATGAAGATTGTTAAGATTTGTAATGATAAATTAGAAAATGCTACAAGTGCTGTTAATAAAATATTACAAGAAAATGGTAGTCTAGAAGATTTTGATATTGAACCAGCTTAGTTCCTATATGGAACTTTTTTTGCTGGTTGAATAAGTACATAATATTTAATAAATCGTTCATACTAGTAATGGTGGTAGTATGAAAAAAATGAAATTAATGTTATTTATCTTATTAGCTTTCTGGCCAATAAATGTCTTAGCTTATTCAGAATATATTATTCCTGGTGGGGACAATATTGGTATAGAAGTAAAATATGATGGTGTATTAGTAATCGGTTTTTACAAAATCGATAATAAATATAATAAAAATGATGTTGAAGTTGGAGACTATATCACTCATGTTGAAGATACGCCAATATCTTCCATTGAAGAATTAGTTGAAAATATTGAAAAATATCAAAAAGATGGGTATGTTAATCTAACAATTAAACGTAAAGATAAAAATCGTATAGTTAATTTTAAACTAATTGTTCAAGATAATGTTTATAAAACCGGTTTATACATAAAAGACTCTATAACAGGAATTGGGACTATATCTTATATTGATCCTGAAACGGGGATATATGGGGCTTTAGGTCACGAAATAATTGAAAGCACTTCGAGCAAAGCGGTTGAAGTAAAGACAGGAAGTATATTTGAAAGTAGTGTATCATCAATTGATCGATCAACAAATGGAAATCCAGGAACAAAAAATGCCAAATTTTACTATGCCAATAAGTATGGTGATATTAAGAAGAACACGATTTATGGAATATATGGAAATTATACAAGTCAAATAAACAAGAATGCGGTCAGTGTTGGAAAACCAGAAGAGGTGAAAATTGGTAAAGCAAGTATTTTAACGGTTACGGAAAACAATGAAATAAAAGAATACTCGATTAACATAACTAAAATTGATAAAAACTCTAAGACTAAGAATATTTATTTTGAAATAGATGATGATGAGCTTCTTGAGCGTACAGGAGGAATTGTCCAAGGAATGAGTGGCTCTCCGATCATGCAAGACGGAAAAATTGTCGGGGCTGTTACGCATGTTGTTGTTGAAAATGTTAAAAAAGGATATGGAATATTTATTACTTCAATGTTAGCAGAAGGTGAACGTACAGAATAGAATTTAAAACTCAGAAAACTGAGTTTTTTTTCATGTTTATTAATTTATTAATATATGATATAATTTATCTATAATAGGATGTGTTGCTATGCTAAAAAGATTATTAAAAGAAGATATAAACTTGATTATTAACTTTTATCATAAAGTTGATAATTTTGATGAGCAAAAGATTCGTATGCTTTATGATACTTTAGACCATACCAAAATCATCTGTGCTAATATTCAAGAGGATGCAATAACATCAATGCTTATTACTAATATTATTAAGAATAATTACTACTTAGAAGAAGTAATATATGATCATCTTAATTATGAAGAAATGAAATCCTTAATTAATTTTACAGTTTGTGAATTGAGAAGTGATGAACGAGGTTTAAATATTATTTATGATAATTTCCCTTATAATGAACTTATGAATCAAACTATGATTGAAAATGGCTTTAAATGTAATTTTATTAATTTAATCTATCATAATGACAATGAAAAAAATGAACTTATTAAACCTTACATAGCGTTAAATGACAAAAGTGATGATGTAAGAGAGTATATTTATCAAAACTATATTGAAGAGATTAAAAGCAATGATGCTTATTTAGGTACTTCATCAAGTCTACCAGCTGTTGAGTCGATTCGCTTAGAAAATACTAATGTTGCTGTAATAAGAAATAAAGAAAATAAAGTAATTGGTACTTTAAGATTTGGCATTGTAAGTGATTCACTATATCTATATAGTCTTTATGCTGATAATGAAGAAACCTATGAAGATCTTATCGTCTTAGTTAAAAATTTAACTAAAAAAGACATTGAAGTTGGATTCTTTCCAAGTCGTAAATCGGTTATTGAATTTTTAGAGAAACTCGGTTTTAAAAAATTTCAAACTGATTATATTCTAAAACTAAACTAGAAGGAGTTACCTTATGAAAAAAAGAGATAAGAAGGAAACAAATAAATTAAGTAATATGGCAGCATTTACGGTTGTTATAATTATCATGTTTATGACTATTATCGGTATTGAAGTCATAACTGTTACCTACGAAAATAAGGCTAATGAAGAACTATTAAGTCGTAATCGTACAACGACTCGTCCAACAACAGCTCCAAGAAAATACGATACATCAAATTTAAATTTTACTAGTATATCTTTAGAGAATACAGAAACTAATTTAAAGAGTACTTGTGAGGCAGGGTGTAATTTAGATACATTAATGTATGGATATCATTATAAATTTATAATTAAACACAACAACCGTACTAAAGAATATATACTTGACGTCATCAAAGATGAGAAAGCTATTTTAGAAGACAAAAACTTAGGACAAGATATTAGTGACTTATCACTTGTAAATTATTCTAACTATATTGTTCTAAAAAATATTATAACTAAAGATAGTTTCAAATATGATTATGCATTATTTTTTGATAATCGTGATTTATATGATGAGTTCTCTAGTTTAAATGATCACGAAATGGAATTTACGGAAAATGGTATAATCTATTACTATGATGTTTGTGGAGTAACTGATTCTGGCAATGCTAGAAAGGTTAAAGCTATAAGAGTACCATTTAGTAAAACGCCAGCAGTTATATCTAGTGAAATAACTAACTTTTCTTGGTGTAGTTAATTGTCAATAAAAATAACAAACTGATATAATATTTACGCGAATAGATAAAATTTATAATATAATAGATATAGAATAGAGGAGATAATATGGATACAACAATATTAACAAATAATGGAATAGATATAAATAAGGGGTTAGAACTTCTAGGAGATATGGATATGTATAATGATACTCTTAAAGATTTTTTAACGGAATCAGAGACACGTATTCCTAATATTCAAAATTATTATACAAATCAAGATATGCCTAATTATGCAATACTAGTTCATGCTATGAAAAGTGATTCAAAGTATTTAGGATTTGATAAATTAGCTGAGCTTTCTTATAATCACGAGATGGCTAGTAAAGCTAATGACTTCAATTATGTCCAAGCAAATATAAATGAGTTATTAACTGAAGCTAATCGTATAATTCAAGTTGTTAAAGCCTACTTAGGTGAAAATTATGGAAATTAATGATATTCTAAAAAAGATACCAGCCATAATTGGCACTATATTTTCTAACATTTACTGTATAAACGTGGAACAAAATGAAGTTAATCCCATTGAATTTACAGGAGAAGAACTAAAAGTTTTAAAACCAATTACATATACAAGTTTTGTTAAAGAAATTGATACTTTGTGTTCAAATTTACATATTGATATTGAAAATAATGATGACTTAAGAAAGATTTATGAAAATTATTTTGTTGACTTGAAAACTATTGATAATTATAAATTAGTCTTTATATCAATCCTTGATAATAAAACTAATCTTAATAATTTAGATAAATTAATTATAGTTGCTGATGATTCACCAGTGATAACTAAATTTTTTACTAAAACTTTAGAAGATGAATATACGGTTCTTGTTGCTAAAGATGGTGATGAGGCAATAAAATTAGTCGAAGCTAATCGTGATAATAATTTATTAGGAGTTTTCATCGATTTGCAAATGCCTATTAAAAATGGTTATGAAGTATTAGATTATTTTAAAGAAAAAGATTTATTTAAAGACATTCCTGTATCCGTAATAAGTGGAGAAGATTCGGAAGATGGCATAACTAAAGCGACTTCATATGGCATAATTGATATGTTACAAAAACCATTTAGTGCACAATCTGCTCGTTCAATAGTAAATAAGACTGTATCATTCAGTCCTAAAAACAAATAAAAATACTCATTTATTGAGTATTTTTTAAATGATAAAGATAATATGTTATTGTCATATTTTCATACTTTTGAGTATACTTGCTGACAACCTCATAATCATCATTAAGAAATTTTTCTTCTCGTTTAGTAACGACAAACATTGGTTTTTCTTCCTTGATATAACGTTCTTGTTCATCCATCATCTCAGGGTATTTTTTTCGACTGATATTATTCTTCATAAAATAATAATTTTTAGGAATAATTCCTGTTGTTGTATAAAGACCAACATCTAAGCAATTATAATTTAATAAAGTAGGTTTTTCTTCTTTAGCAATTATTTCTTTAAATCTATATTGAGCATAATCATTCTTATGCCAGAACATATATTGTGAGTTATCACATATCATTAAATATTCAACTGCAAAAACTATTAAAGTAATTCCAATAATTTTTCTATTTAATTTGATTCTCTTTTGTTTCATAAAATGTAAAATTAAAATAATTCCAATAATATTAAACGAGGTCAAAATATATCCATAGTAGAAGTAGGATGTACCACCAATATAAGTACCAATTCCCGTAAACAACACAGCAATACTTAATATAATAGATGATATTTTATTAAAAACTTTTATATGTTTTAAATTTAAAATAACTAAAGGAATAAAAATTAATAAAAGATAAACTGGGTTACTAAGTAAATTATAAATTGCTAAAGCCGAAGCAATAATAATCTTTAATAGAATATTAGTATTTGTTCCATAAGCATTCATATTAACTAAGAAATAGACATTAAATAAATCATTTAGAGCATGATTATAACCGAAATAAATAATCCAAGGAATCGTCGCAATTAGCATTCCGCTTAAGAATATCAAAGCTGATAATATCGCTTCTTTATATTTTTTTTGAAATACATAGATAAAAAAGATACTAGCTTCAAAAATAAACCAAAAACCAAGCAAACTATATTTTATCCAGAGAACTATTCCTGCAATTAATCCATTTAGGAAAATAACTTTTTTACTAATTTTATAATCCTTAACATTTAAATAACTTAAAAAATAATATAGACTTATCATAAATAGGGGCATTGTAAATTCTTCTGCACTGCCACCATGACCAAATGTTTTTAAGAATACAGAACTAAAGCCAAATAGGATTATTCCCAAATATTTATAATGATCATCTTTAATAAACAAGTCAATTATTTTACTAGCAAATATGAGTGTAATCGTTAAATTAATTATTTCTAAAATATAAACACCAATAAATGAAGTATTAGAGATACCTGCTGAAATAGCGTATAGCAAATAAAGGATGGGTCCCTTTTGTTCAAATAAGTCTCGGTAAGGAATTAATCCCTTAATCCATGACTTCCCGACACTCATGAATGCATTAGCATCCCACCAGTCATTAAACCGATATAAAAAGGAGTTTTTACTCGCAAGAGTGATTACTAAAAATGCTATCATAAAAATGAAGAATAATTTTTTTCCTTTTTCTTTTTTCATAAACTAATTTCACCAATATAAGTATATCATAAGATAAAAGTATTAAAAATAGGTGATAAACACATCTTTTTTTAGTATAATAAGGTCAGGTGATATCATGGAAAATTTACGTGTTGTATTTATGGGGACTCCAGAATTCGCTGTCCCAGTATTAAAAGAATTAATCGAAAAAACGAATGTTGTCTTAGTTGTTACTCAACCAGACGCCTTAGTTGGAAGAAAGAAAATTTTAACTCCAAGCCCTGTAAAAAGTTTAGCTAATGAGCACAATATTGAAGTGTTTACTCCTACAAGAGTCAGAAAAGAATATGAGTATATCTTGAATAAAAAACCGGATATTATTATAACCTGTGCTTTTGGACAAATTATTCCCAAAGAAATTCTTGATTATCCAGAATATGGATGTATTAATGTTCACGCATCTCTTTTACCAAAGTATCGTGGAGCATCGCCAATCAGTGCAGCGATTAAAAATGGTGAAACAGAAACGGGTATTACAATAATGTATATGGATGAAGGAATAGATACTGGTAATATTATTCAAGCTCGTTCTATTCCCATTGATGACACTGATACACTCGGCTCTTTAAGCGATAAATTAAGTGTTTTAGGAGCAAAAACACTTATGGATACTTTACCAAGTATTATGGAATGCGAAAATTTTGATATTCCTCAAGATCATGAAATAGCAACCTATGTCAGCACCATCAAACGAAGTGATGAACGCATTAACTTTAATCTAACTCGCCAAGAAGTTTACAACTTTATTCGTAGTTTAAATCCAAGTCCATTAGCTAATACCATCATCAATGGTGAGGAATGGAAAATCATTGAAGCAAAAATTGGCGATGAGGCAAAAGGGGAAGCAGGAATGATTACATCGGTTAACAAAGATTCCTTTGGTATTCAATGCTTAGACGGAGAAATTCTTATAACCAAGGTTAAACCATTTGGAAAAAAAGAGATGCGAGTTTTAGATCTATTTAATGGTTTTGATAAAGAGAAATTAAAAGGAATAAAAGTAGGTGAAATTAGTGAAGAAGAATAATGAAGAAAAAGAAGAAGAAAAAAAGCCTAGTAAAATATCTTTGTTCTTTCTATATTACAAAAATGTACCAGCCTTTAAAGCACTTATTAAATTAGCTTTATATTTTATCTTTTTTGCTGTAATTATTTCGGTAGTTGCGTGTAATCAAGATACCATTAAACAAATGGATGAAAAAGATAAAGTAGAAGAAAAAGAAAAAACATCCTTAACATATAAAGAAATGCTTGATGCCTTACTAGCTAGTGATTTAAAAATTACTTATAATATAACTGTTAATGATACCGAGTATCGAATTGATGCTAATTATCAAGAAAAAAGTTTATCGGGAATGTTTAGAACGGTTAATGAAATTCATGAATTTAAAATAAAAGATGATATTGTTTACGAGATTACTTTAAATGAAGAAAAGGAAAATATGGAATTATTAAATAATATAAATCTAACTTATCTATTACCTGATGCTTTAATTACCTATTTAGAAAGTAATAAAGCCACTAAAATGCTTAGTGAAGGTAACACGATTTATAATTATGATATTGATGCAACTAAATATGCCGTTATTACAACAGATGATTGGATTAATAAAATTGAAATAACTAATGAACTATTTAAATATGTAATTGAATATAATAAAAGTGAGGTGGAGTAGATGAAAAAATTTGTTAATATTTTAACTATTTCTCGTCTTTTGGCTACATTTCTTTTACCATTTGTATGGAATTACTTACGACCTCTTTATATTCTTATCTTTGTCGCCTTAGTTTTAATCACAGATTTTTTAGATGGGTTATTAGCTCGCAAATTTCATGTTCAAAGCTTATTTGGAACAATCATGGATGTCGTTGCGGACAAAGTATTCGGAATTATTATTATCATTATTGTGGCAACTCACTTACCAATTTTTTATATACCATTGTTATTAGAGATCGGTATTGCTTTAATCAACTTCTCGGCTGCCTTTTTAGGAGCAACAACGAAATCATCCTTTTTAGGAAAAACTAAGATGTGGTTTTTAGGAAGTGCCATTGTTCTTGGAATTATCTCTATCTTTGGTGATGATATTCAAAGTTTTATTAACATCTCATTCATGAATGTTATATATGCTAATATTGATATGTTTATTCTTTGCAGTGTTTTTATAACTGCTGGTGCAGAACTTATGGTTATCACGGATTATTCTCGACATATTATTAAAGAATTAAAAGCTAAGAAAACTAAATTAAAATATGAATTTAAATCTAAAGAAGATTTAAAAGTAGCTTTATTTGATACCGAATATTGTCTAAAACATAAAGATCAACCTATTTCCAAAAGTTTACTTAAATAATTGTTTACATCTAAAGTTATATTTGTTATACTAATATTGACTTATACAAGTGGGCAGAAATTCCCACTTTTGTTATTGTTTAGGAGGATTTTATGGATAGCATTTTGAGTCGTGTTGAAGAATTAATAACTGAACCTATGAAAAAACTTGACATCGTAGTTGATTCAGTCACTTGGGAAGTAGAAGGTAAGTATAACTATTTAAAAATCATACTTGATAAAGCCTCAGGTTTAGATATTGATATGATAGTTGAGGCTACTAATATTATTAATCCTATTCTTGATGAATATGATTTAATTGAAGATGAATATATTTTAGATATATCTAGTAAGGAAAGAGGTTAGAATTATGAATGGTAAAGAATTTATTAAAGCATTAAAAAATATTATTGAAGAAAAAAATATTGATGAAGATACTGTCTATGATGCCATGGAACAAGGTCTAATTACTGCATATAAGAAAAATTATGATTCTAAGACCAATGTTCGTGTTGATATTAATCGTGCAACTGGTGAATTTAAAGTAATTAGATATTATGTTGTTGTTGAAGATTATCTTGAAGGTGAAGAATCAACAGATGAAGAAGGTAATATTATTTATTTAGATCCTGAAATCAATGAAGATGCTCAATTATTATTAGAAGAAGCTGAGGCTATTGTTCCAGGTATTAAAATTGGTGAAACTATTGAAGAAGAAGTTACTCCTAAAGATTTTGGACGTGTTGCAGCTAGCACTTGTAAACAAGTTGTTACACAAAAGATTCGTGAAGCAGAAAGAAATTCTATTATTTCCGAATTTGCTGATAAACAAGATGAATTAATGGTTGGTATTCTTGCGATGGAAGATGCTCGTAATTATTATGTTGATTTAGGACGTACTCGTGGTATCTTACCAAAAGCAGAAATGATTCCAGGTGAAGAAGTTAAAATGGGTTCAAGTATTAAAGTATACATCTCAAAAGTTGAAGCAAATAGTAAAGGACCTCTTGTTTTATGTACTAGAAAACACTATGGATTTGTTAAACGTTTATTTGAATCGGAAATACCTGAATTACAAGATGGAACATTAGAGCTACATGCTGTTGCTCGTGAAGCTGGAGTTCGTAGTAAAGTTGCCGTATCTTCAACTAATGATCGAATAGATGCTATCGGAACATGTATAGGTGAAAGAGGAAGTCGTATTTCTAATATTTTAAGAGAATTAAATGGTGAAAAAATTGATTTAGTATTATGGAATGAAGATAATTCGGAATTTATTAAAAATGCACTTCAACCAGCTAAAGATGTTATTGTAAGTATTATTGATGATACTAAGACTAGAGAAGCTTTAGCTATTGTTACTGATGAAAATTTAAGTTTAGCTATTGGTAAAAAAGGTATCAATATTAAACTTGCTAGTAAATTAACTAAATTTAAAATAAATATTAAAACTATGACTCAAATCCAAGAAGAAGGAAATGCTGAATAATGAAAAAAATTCCTATGCGTATGTGTGCTGTAACTAGAGAAAAATTACCTAAGATGGAACTCATACGTGTTGTAAAAACGGATAATGGAGTTGTAGTTGATGAAACAGGTAAAGTTAATGGACATGGAGTATATTTAAAAAAAGATGCTAGTGTTATTAAGATAGCTCAAGATAAAAAAATCTTATCTCGGGCTTTGGAATGTGATATACCTGATAATATTTATGAAGAATTAATAAATAATATTAAATAGAAAAAGAAAGAAGAGGTGTGTATATGACCGTACAAGATTATGCAGAAGAGATGAACTTTACAGTTCAAGATGTTTTAAATAAATGTAGTGAATTAGGAATTAAAGTATCATCCAAAAGTGATATGCTAGATGAGGAAGCTATTATTACTTTAGATAATACCATGAACATAATTAGTTCTGACGATGAATTAAATTTTGAAGAAAATGATGCTATTGATAATGTTATTGAAGACTTAATGTTAGATGATAATCTAAAATCAATTGAAACACATCATACTGTTACTAAAGAGAAAGTTAAAAAGAAACAAGAAGCAGGAAATAATAAAGAATTCCTAAACAAGAAAAAACAAATGTATAAAAACAAAGAAAAGTTAACAAGTAATGCTAATTCTAGTGATGATACAATTGTTGTTTATAAAGAGGGAATGACAGTTCAAGCTTTAGCTGATGAGCTAGGTATTCCAGGTGTTGATTTAGTTAAAAAACTTATTTCTTTAGGAATGATGATTAGTCTTCCTCAAGCAATTGACTTTGAAACAGCCGAAATTGTTGTAACTGAATATTCTAAAAACTTAAAGAGAGAAGAAACTCAAGATATTTCCAATTTTGAAAACTTTGAAATTATTGATAATGAAAGTGATTTACTTCCTCGTCCACCAGTTATTACCATTATGGGACATGTTGATCACGGAAAGACTACTTTACTAGATTACATAAGAAATTCACATGTTGTTGATGGCGAAGCTGGAGGAATCACGCAACATATTGGAGCCTACCAAATTGAATATAATGATAATAAATTAACGTTTATTGATACTCCAGGCCATGCCGCATTTACCGAGATGCGTGCAAGAGGAGCATCTGTTACAGATATTGTAATCATTATTGTATCAGCAGAAGATGGAGTTATGCCACAAACTAAAGAAGCAATTGATCATGCTTTAGCTGCTAATGTTCCAATTGTTGTTGCTATAAATAAGATTGATAAGCCAAACGCCAATCCTGATCGCATCATGACTGAGATGGCAGAGTATAATATAACTCCAGAAGAATGGGGTGGAACAACACCATTTGTCAGAATTAGTGCTAAAACTGGCGAAGGAATAGACTTACTTCTAGAAACTGTTCAAACGATTGCAGAAATGAGTGAATTAAAAGCTAATCCAAATCGTTATGCTAGCGGGACTGTTATTGAATCACGTATTGATAAGCAACTTGGTGGAGTTGCAAGCATCTTAATTCAAAATGGTACATTACGTTTAGGAGATCCAATCGTTGTTGGAACAAGTCATGGACGTATTCGTACATTACGTAATGATTTAGGTAAAGATATTGTCGAAGCTGGTCCATCAACTCCTGTTGAAATTACTGGTTTATCTGGTAATCCTTCAGCCGGGGATAAATTCATGGCTTTTGAATCTGAGCGTGAAGCTCGTGATATAGCTGAAAAACGTGCTATTCAAGCTCGTGAAAGTAGCTTTGTTCGTCCTGCTTTATCGTTAGATGAATTATTTGCATCAATTCAATCAGGTGTTAAAGAGATTAATGTTGTTTTAAAATGTGATGTTCGTGGCTCTGAAGAAGCTGTTAAAAATTCTTTAGAGAAAATCGATGTTGAGGGTGTTAAAATCAAAGTTATCCGCAGTGGTATTGGAACTATTACGGAATCAGATATTGTTCTTGCTCAAGCAAGTAATGCGATTGTAATTGGCTTCAATGTTGTACCATCAAATAAGACAAGAGAAGTTGCTAAAGAATACAACGTTGAACTTCGTTTATACACAATAATTTATAAAGTTGTTGAAGAAATGGAAGCGGCTATGAAAGGTATGCTTGATCCTGAATATGTTGAAGAAACTATCGGTTCATGTGAAGTTCGTCAATTATTTAAATTCTCTAAAGTTGGTACTATTGCTGGTGTCATGGTAACAAGTGGAATAATTAAAAATAATTCCAGTGTTCGTATCATTCGTGATGGTGTTATCATTTATGATGGTAAAATAGCATCAGTTCAAAGAGGTAAAGACACTGTTAAAGAAGTTAAATCAGGATTCGAATGTGGTGTAACTATTGATGGTTACAATGACATCAAAGAAGGCGATGTCTTTGAAACATATGAAATGGTTGAGGTTAAAAAATGAGTGTTAAGATAGATCGTATTTCTAGTGATTTAAAAAAAGAATTATCAAGTATCATGTTATTAGAAGCCAAAGATGAAACTCTAAAACATGTAACTGTAACTGACTGTGAAGTAACTAATGACTTAAGTTTTGCAACAGTTTATTATACATACATGGGTGATGAAGACCTAGAGTCTGTCCAAAAAAATTTAGAGGATGCAGCATCTTACCTTCGAACAGTTCTTGCAAATCGTGTCGATCTTCGCCATACACCAGAACTTAGATTTGTATATGACGATTCCATTGAATATGGACAAAACATTGAAAGAATAATAAATAAATTACATGAAAATGACAAAGAAGAAGAGTAATCTTCTTTTTTTGTCTCTAAAATGTGAGGTATTAGTATTAATTATTTGTCATAATTAAGTAGTGATGATTATGATAAAAGAAATAAGTAATATATTAAAGAAATATTATAAGATGATTGATAAGGATAAGCATTTACTTATCCCTTACTATGCTTTTTATTGTTTAACCATTATTGTTGATATTTTTATTCCCCTCGTGATAGCTAATATTACCGAAAGTATAACTAGTAGCTTGTATCTTTATTGTTTTTCTTTGATATTTACTTTACTTATATTAGAGTTAACTCATACTTTATTTAGATACTTAGATATGCGTTTTTATTCTTCCTTTTTTAAGCATAACTATCTTACTTTATATAAAAGAGTCGTAAGTAAATTATTTTCTTCTGATCAAAATTATCAAGATAAAATATCTAATGGAAGAATATTAAATAGCTTAACGATTGACATCGTAAATATTGGCGAGATGGCTGATTACTTTTTAAATATCTTTTTAAACTCTATTAAGTATATTATTATTTTAATCTATTTATTTAAAGTTAACTTAATAATTGGTTTATTTATCTTTATAACTAATATATTCTATATGTACCTTGGTAATACTTACACTAAAGAAGCGAGTATTCACTATATCAAACAAAGGAACGCTAACGATTCTTTGCTCGGTTTAATCAACCAATCTATTAAGGGATTAAAAGACATTAAAGCCAATGATTTATCTAAAAAATTAAATCGTAAATATAATTCTATTTATAAAGAATGGTATCAAGCATACACAAATAAACGAAGTTTTCAAATAAAAAGAATTGTTAATATTTCAGCAATAAACACTGTATGCAAAAGTATCGTTTATATATTTTGTTTACTAAGTATTATGAATAATAGTTTATCACTTTCGCATATGTTAATAATTATTTCTTATTTTACGATGATGCATACATCTATTGATTTAATACTTGAAGCAAATTCTAATATAAAAGAGGAGAATATTTCTCTTAATCGTTTGAGTGAATTACTTGAAATTGAAGAAATTGCCAATGGTGAAGTCGAGCTAACTAATTGTCAAGGTAAACTAGAATTTAGTAATGTAACATTTTCCTATAAAGATCAAAAGACCATTAAGAAAGTTAACTTTATATTAGAAGAAAATAAAATAAATGCCATTGTTGGTCATAATGGTGCTGGTAAAACAACATTAGTTAATTTAATGTTGAAACTAAATAATCCTGATAAAGGTTTCATTTATTTAGATGGTATTGATATTTCTACTATTAGTAAAGAATCATATTTAAAAAATGTTTCTATTTTAAATCAAGATACTTATCTCTTTAATTTAAGTATTCGTGAGAATTTTAATTTAATAACTAAGGATTCTAAAAAGCAAGAAAGTATTTGTAAACTCTTGAGGATTGATTCATGGATAAAAAAACTTCCGAAAGGCTATGATACGATTATAAATGAAGATTCAACTAATATATCTGGTGGAGAAAAGCGTCTATTATCTCTTGCGAGAACTCTTCTTAGAGATAGTAAAATAATAATATTTGATGAAATCACTTCCAGTCTTGACTTAACTGCAACTAATCAAATAATTGATATACTTAATAAATTAAAAGAAGATCACACGATTATCTTAATAACGCATAAAAGAGAACTAATGAGTATTGCTGATAAAATAATTGTACTTGACAATGGAAGAGTATCTGGCGAAGGTAAACACTCAAGTCTCCTTAAAACTAATAAAGTTTATAAAAATATGTATCAAAGTAAGAAATAACATATTCTTACTTTTTTGGTATAATTATTTATATTTGGGGTATAAATAAATTCTTGCATAAATGTACTTAAAATGAGGAATAATAGTAATAATAGCAAAAAAATAAAGAGCTATTAAAAGATGTTTACACGTCGTGTACACAAAAAAGTGTCATAAAATTCGACAAATATTGACTTATATTTATCAATACTGATAAAATTAAACTAAGGATACGGGAGTGAACTCGTAAACCTAGAGGAAAGGAATAGATTAGAATGAAAAAAGAAAGAAAAAACAAATCATGGAGAGGAATTTTATTGTTGATTTTATTACTAGCAACTGGATTTGCTGCTGTAACAACTACATTAGTAATTAATGGTACAATTAACTTTGGTGCTAACGCAGACAACTTCAAAGAAAATTTAAAATTTACAGCTGCTAAATTAGAATATAGTGATACTACTAAAACTGCTGTTGAAACTGGATTAATTTCAGATGATGGTAAAACAATTACTTTCACAACTGATAAATTAACAATGATCGGTGAAACTGCTACATTAACTTATGAAATAAGCAACTTAAGTCAATATGATGCTGATTTACAAGAAATTGCTTGTACTGTTAAAAATGCAGCTGACGTAGATGTAACTGAAGCAGTTGTAACTAACAAAACTGGTGATTATATCAAATTAGAAACTTCTAACGTAGCTAGTTTACTTGCTAAAGGTGATAAAAAAGCAGACAATACTTTAAAAGTAACCATGATTAAATCATATGTTGGTAATGAAACAAGCAATGATACTAGTTATACAGTAAATTGTGAAATCGTAGCTAACGGTCAATCAGCTAGCTAAAAAAATAACAAATAAAAGTGGTGAGAGGTATGTTAAAATATTTAGTACAAATAATATCATTGGTTTTAACAATCTCTCTTTTACTGTTTAATATATTTTTTTCACAAAAAATTAATTTCTATATACCATTATTTTTAGTAATTGTCTTATTGATTTTAGCAGTATTCTTAAACGGATATCGCAAAGTCGATAGGCGAGATTGGAAACTCAAAATATTTACAATTTTTGGATTTACATTTTTACTTCAAAGTATCTGGTATTTAGTTGGTACAGTAACAGGATACACAGCTAATTTAAGTTATATACCTAAAGGATATATCGCGTTATCTAATGTATCAATAATATTCTTAACGTTATTCTTACGTGAGGTATTAAGATATATATTAGTTAATGTTCGAGTAAATCGCAAGTATCAATATGTCATCTTACAAGCACTATTTATTATATTATGTGTTTCTATAGATTTATATATTGCGCCTAAAAGATATGTCTTTACATCTTTTACTTTAGTATATGAATTCTTAGCTTTATTCCTAATACCAAGTGCGTCAAAAAATATATTCTTATCTTACATTGGAAACAAATGTGGATATCTAGCAACATTTTTCTATATATTAATTATGGATTTAAATATCTATTTTCTACCGTCTCGAGCAAACTTAAATATGCTTGTCGAAGCTGTAGTATTATTAGTTTTTCCATACTTACTATATAGCTATCTTAACAGTTTAGAAATAAGACGAAATGTTCAAATTAAAGAAAAAAAGAACAACAAAGTATTATCAGCCATAACAACAATAGTCTTCGTGATTATGGTTGCATTGGTATCAAGAGAGTTTAAATATTCAATGATAGGTATAGGGTCGGAGTCAATGACTGGCACTATCAATAAGGGTGACGCTATTATTTATGATAGATATGTAGAAAATGAAGATATCAATGGAAAAGTAATAGTGTTTAGAAAAGAAAATCGATTAATTGTTCATAGAGTTATGCGTCAATACATTGTTGAAGGTAAAGCAATTTATCAAACTAAGGGTGACCACAATGAATCTATGGATAATTGGGTAGTTGATACAAGTGAAATAGTAGGGGTTGTCGAATGTCGAATTCCTTTAATTGCTTGGCCATCGGTTTTATTAGGAGAAATATTTTAGAAGTGGAGTGATTATATGGAAAAGGTAGAATTGCCTTTACTAAAAGGTGATAATAAAGAAAAATATATTCCATATACCTTAATAATTGGAATAATAATATTAGTTATATTACTTGTTTTAACGTGTTTATCGTTAACATTTAGAAAAACATATAAGATTCATTATAGTGATAATTCTAATTTAGACTATAAAGTTTATCTTAAAGATAATGACTGGTATGATACTCCTTATTTAGGAAAAGATAAGCAATATATTTCTTCTTTAATTGATTATGTAGATGCTGATTTTGAATATTCATTTAAAAGTGAAGATAACCTAGATATAGACTATACGTACTATATTGTTGCGACAATGAGTGTTACTAATCAAGATGGTAAAACAATCTATGAAAAGTCAGAGAATCTATTAGATCGTCAAAGAGTTAGTAAAAACTCTAATACATATTTAAATATCAAAGAGAATGTTGATATTGACTATCAAAAATATAATAGTTTAGCTAAAGAATTTATAGAAAGATTTGGTATAACTTCTAATGCTAATTTAACGGTTAGCTTACATGTTGATGTTAACGGTAAGAAAAATGAATTTGATAAACAAGTAAAAGAGAATGGTGTTATTAAGTTAATAATTCCATTAACTAATAAGGCTGTTGATATTTCAATGGATTATGATTTATCAAATAATAAAGATGCTGTCTTACAATATAGTAAAACTGCAATAAGAAACAAACCATTATTTTATACATCAATTGCATTAATGATTATTGAGATTATTGCTATTGTAGCTATTATTGTCTACATTATCTCAAAACGTGATGAGAATGCTTTATATCGAGCTAGATTAAATAAAATCTTAAGAGAGAACGAAAGATATATTAGTGAAACTGTTATAACTGAACGTGTTGAAGATATGTTAAAAACAAAGTCTTTACGAATCGAGATTGTTAAGAGTTTCAGCGATCTAATGGACATTAGAGATAGTTTAAATAAGCCAATTCTATATCATGAAGAGAGAAGTGGTTTAGAATGTGTATTCTATATCATAAGTGAAAATATTGGTTATATTTATATAATGTCAGTAGATGACTTTAGAAAAGAAAATTAAAACAGATTAAATATCTGTTTTTTTTCTTGCAATTGATTACTATATAAACTATTATAATGAGTAAAGAGGTAATTTATGATAAGTAGCTTAAATGATGTAGAAACAATAATTATTAATAAAGTTATTAAGGATTATGAATCTGGCATGCCAGTTAACAATATTGCTGGTAAATATACCCTTGAACGCAATGTTGTTTTAGCTATTTTAAATGATCTAGTTAGTATTAAGGAATTACCTAATGCGAATATTAAAGATTCAAAATTCATTGTTATTGGTGATACTCATCTTGGTAGTGAACTGGAAAAAATAATTTATCTTGACTATGTTTATGAATATGCTAAAAAGAATGGTATAAAAAATATTATTCATACTGGTGATTTGATTCAATCAACCATGCGACCTGTTATGAAGAAATATGTTAATGAAACTAAACAAATTAATCATCTAGTAGAAGTTTATCCTTATGATGAAGATATTACTAATTATATTCTTTTTGGTAATCATGATTATCATACTTTAAAGAAGGAAGATTACTATTTGAGAATTATTAAAAGTCGTAAAGATTTTAATATATTAGGATTTAAAAGAGCTTATCTTAGCTGGCAGAGATTTTTAATATGCGTTGATCATCCAATTGATAAATATAAAATAAATATTCCGAATGTTAATCCTTTGATTCGTTTTATTGGACACTCCCATGATTTTCATATGTCAAAACCCAATAACTTTTATACACCACCATTAAGTTTAGATCAAAAATATCATAATTATGGAGTCCCATGGCCTGGTTTTTTAGTCGTATCAAGAGACGGAAATAATGCTAATGTTTCTTTAATAACTTTTAAGGACTATATTCACGATTATCGTGATGCCAAAGAAATTACTAACTTACGTAAAAGTACACCAGAGGTATCAAACTATGGGGTTGTTAGATCTTTAAAAATGCGCGATAATATGACTATAGGGAAGCGATAATATGAATGGAGTAATCTTAATAAATAAAGAAGAGAATCGGACATCTCGTGATATTGTTAATGACTTAGTGCACATTTTTCATACGAAGAAAGTTGGTCATACAGGTACACTTGATCCATTAGCAACAGGTGTTTTAGTTACGACTATTGGAAGATATACTAAATTAAATGAATTACTAATGAGCACTTATAAAGAATATATTTGTACATTTAAATTAGGAGTATTAACCGATACTTTAGATATAACAGGAACTATTTTAGAAGAGAGTGAAGTACATGTATCAGATGAAGACATCGTGAAAGTGATTAATAGCTATGTCGGTCATTATAATCAAACTGTACCAATTTATTCCTCAGTAAAAGTTAATGGTAAAAAATTATATGAATATGCAAGAAGTGGCGAACATGTTACTTTGCCATCGCGAGAAGTAGATATAAAGTCAATTGAAATACTTAGTATTAATGAAAATCATATCACGATTAAAACTTTAGTGTCTAAAGGAACTTATATTCGAAGTCTAGTACGTGACATTGGTTCTTCTTTAAACACTCATGCTACAATGGAAAGTTTAATAAGAACTAAACAAGGAAAGTTTAATATCGAAGAATGTAGTATGATTGAAGATGTCAGAAACAATAATTATAAATTATTAAAAATCGAAGATATTCTCGATGTTGAAGTAATTGAAGCTAGTAAAGAATTACTAAAGAAAGTTTCTAATGGTGTAAAACTAGATAACATATATTCTAAAGATTTACTTCTTTTTACTCATCAAGGTAAAGAAGTTTGCTTATATAAAAAGAATGATGATAAATATTCAATGTATTTATATATAGGAGAGTAAAATGAATTACCAAGATATAAAAAATGTAAAAGAATTATACGATTATTTAAACACTTTTAAATATGGAGTATCACTAGATAAAATCTACTATAATGATGAGGTTAATCAACATATAGGAATGTGGAAATTAAGAGATATCGAAGATATTATATCTTCTCAAGTTGGTATATGTTATGACTTTGTTGAAATTGAAAGAGATTGGTTTACAAAACACCATTATAAGTTTGTTACTATATTTTTTATTTTCGCTGTTGATTATGAGAATTCATATCCAACCCATACTTTACTAGCTTATGAAGAAAATAATAAATGGTATCATTTTGAAGTAGCTGATTTTTATAATCGTGGTATTCACGAGTATAATAGTTTAAAAGACTTAGTTGCAACAGCAAAGAATAGACAAATCACTTATGCTAACTTAAGTGACAGTGAAATTAAAAACAATTTAGAAGTATATATATACAATCAACCTAAATTAAATTCATCTTTTACCGAATATATAGATAGCATTATGGAACAAGGTGAAAAATTCAAATAAAAGGAATGATTATATGGAAAAACCAATTATAGGTATTGTTGCCAAACATTATTATAAGGATCATTTACGCTTAGAGACATTCATTCGTGATGAAGTTGAACAAGCTATATTCGATAATGGCGGAGTTGCTATTGGGATTTTACCACCAAATGAAGATAAGACAAAAGCTAAAAATGATTGGCATGAACAACTAACTACTGAAGAAAAACATAACTTATATGCACAAATAGCTTTATGTGACGGGATAATTTTGCAAGGTGGAGGATTCTCTGATGAATATGAATGTTTTATTGCTAAATATTGTCATGATTATGATATCCCAATTTTAGGAATATGTGCAGGATGCCAAAATTTAGTTCGTGCTATGGATGGCGAAGTAAAATATATGGATAATGATTCTCATAACAGTGATTCTAAATATGTTCATTCTATTGAAGTTGATACCATATCCAAGTTCTATTCGATAGTTTTAGAAAAAGAACTAATGGTAAATTCTCGTCATAAAGGCTTTGCTGCTAATCCAGGTCGTTTAAAAGTAGTAGCTTCTTCACCAGATGATATTCCTGAAGTATTAGAAGATTCTACTAAGAAGTTTTTTATTGGTGTTCAATTTCATCCTGAAAGTTTGTATAAAAGTGATATATACATGAACAGAATATTTACATATTTTGTTAAAATATGTTCTAAAACAAAAAAATAATCAATAAATAAGTTTGATTATTTTTTTATACATTATAAATAAAGTTTATTTCTGTAAAAATAACACGATTTTATTGCGCTTAACCCCTTATAATTGGTATAATAATGGAGTAAAAAGAAAGGATGATAACATGAAGTATGTATATTTATTTACTGAAGGGTCTGCTGATATGCGTAACCTTCTTGGTGGTAAAGGTGCAAATCTTGCTGAAATGACCAATATTGGACTTCCAGTTCCTCAAGGTTTTACAATTACTACTGAAGCATGTACTCAATATTACGAAGATGGAAAAGAAATTAATGCTGAAATTCAATCTCAAATAAACGAGTACATTGAAAAAATGGAAAGTATAACTGGAAAAAAATTTGGAGATAAAGAAAATCCTTTATTAGTTTCTGTTCGTTCTGGAGCAAGAGCAAGTATGCCTGGTATGATGGATACAATTCTTAATTTAGGTTTAAATGAAGATGTTGTTGAAGTACTAGCAGAAAAATCTAATAATCCAAGATGGGCATGGGACTGCTATCGTAGATTTATTCAAATGTATTCTGATGTTGTAATGGAAGTTGGAAAGAAATACTTTGAAGAATTAATTGATAAAATGAAAAAAGAAAAAGGCGTTACTCAAGATGTTGAGTTAACTGCTGAAGATTTACATGAACTTGCAGATCAATTTAAAGCTGAATATAAGAGTAAGATAGGATCAGATTTTCCAAGTGATCCAAAAGAACAATTAATGGGCGCTATTAAAGCTGTATTCCGTTCATGGGATAATCCAAGAGCTAATGTTTATAGAAGAGATAATGATATTCCTTATTCTTGGGGAACAGCTGTTAATGTTCAATCTATGGCTTTTGGTAACATGGGTGATGATTGTGGTACAGGAGTAGCATTCACAAGAGATCCAGCTACTGGAGAAAAAGGTTTATTTGGCGAATTCTTAACAAATGCTCAAGGTGAAGATGTTGTTGCTGGTGTACGTACACCAATGAAAATTGCTGAAATGGAAACTAAATTTCCAGAAGCTTTTGAACAATTTAAGGGTGTTTGTGAAACTCTAGAAAAGCATTATCGTGACATGCAAGATATGGAATTTACTGTTGAACATGGAAAACTATACATGTTACAAACTAGAAATGGTAAACGTACTGCTCAAGCTGCACTAAAAATTGCTTGTGATTTAGTTGATGAAGGAATGCGTACAGAAGAAGAAGCCGTTCTTATGATTGATCCAAGAAATTTAGATACGCTTTTACATCCACAATTTGATGTTAATGAATTAAAGAAAGCAACACCAATTGGTAAAGGTTTAGGAGCATCTCCTGGAGCTGCTTGTGGGAAAGTTGTATTTACGGCTGAAGATGCTGTTTTATGGGCTGAAAGAAAAGAGAAAGTTATTTTAGTAAGACTTGAAACAAGTCCAGAAGACATTACTGGTATGAAAGCTGCTCAAGGTATTTTAACTGTTCGTGGTGGTATGACTAGTCATGCAGCTGTTGTAGCTCGTGGAATGGGTGAATGTTGCGTTTCTGGTTGTGGCGAAATTATCATGGATGAAGAAAATAAAAAATTTACTTTGGCAGGAAAAACTTTCCATGAAGGAGATGTTATCTCAATTGATGGTACAACAGGTAATATTTATGATGGTGAAATTCCAACTGTTGATGCTGTTATTGCTGGTGAATTTGGACGCGTAATGGAATGGGCTGATAAATATCGTCGCTTAGGTGTTAGAACTAATGCAGATACACCTAAAGATACAGCTAAAGCCATTGAACTTGGTGCTGAAGGTGTCGGACTTTGTCGTACTGAACACATGTTCTTCGATGAAGAAAGAATCTTTAATTTACGAAAGATGATCTTATCTGAAACTGTTGAAGATAGAGAAAAATACTTAAATAATTTAATTCCTTATCAAAAAGGTGATTTCATCGCTATGTATAAAGAATTAAAAGGACTTCCTATGACTGTTCGTTATCTTGATCCACCTCTACATGAGTTTATTCCTAAAACTGATGCTGAGATGAAAGAACTTGCTGATGCAATGGGATGTACTGTTGAACATGTAAAAGTTAAATGTGATGAATTACATGAATTCAACCCAATGATGGGACATCGTGGATGCCGTCTTGCGGTAACTTATCCAGAGATTGCTCGTATGCAAACTCGTGCTTTAATGGAAGCTGCTATTGAGGTTTCTGAAGGTGAAGGATACGATATCACACCAGAGATCATGATTCCATTAGTTGGTGAAGTTAAAGAATTAAAATATGTTAAAGATATTGTTGTTGAAACAGCTGAAAAAGTAAAAGCAGAAAAGAATTCTAATATTGAATATCATATTGGTACAATGATTGAAATTCCAAGAGCTGCTTTAACTGCTGATGAAATTGCTAAAGAAGCTGAATTCTTCTCATTTGGAACAAATGACTTAACACAAATGACATTTGGTTTCTCAAGAGATGATGCTGGTAAGTTCTTAAATTCTTACTATGAAACTAAGATTTATGAACAAGATCCATTTGCAAAAATCGATCAAGTTGGTGTTGGTTCATTAGTTAAAATGGCTGTTAAACTAGGTAAAGAAACTAGACCTAATATTAAACTTGGAATATGTGGAGAACATGGTGGAGATCCATCAAGTGTTGAATTCTGTCATGAGATTGGTCTTACATATGTTTCATGTTCACCATTTAGAGTTCCTATAGCTAGACTTGCTGCAGCACAAGCAAGTATACGCGAAAAGGAGAACAAATAGTCCGCAATAGCGAACCTACTTAAACCCTTATAATTGTTGAAAATGACGATGTTAAATGGTACTTAGGTAATAATAAAAATTACAGGCTAAAAGAATCTATAAAATTAGATATATATATTTAAATTAGACTGAGATTTCAAAATCTTGGTCTTTTTTTATTGGGAAATGATATTTTTTGCGACAAAAAAAGGAGAGTGAAAAAATGCGATAGTTAAAACATTATTATTAAAAATTTTGATTTTAAGTTTAATTAAGCTAAGATATTTATGTCTTGTTTCTCATAAAAAGAAAGGAGAAATAATAAATGAGAAGATATGTATATTTTAAACCTGAATTAGTAAATTTGTCACAAGGGGCAAGGATTGCCTTTGTAAGACAGTTTAGAGGACTTACACAAGATGAAGTTTCGGAAAAATTGGGTTTAGCTGAAGAAAGTAAAAGAAGAACTATGGCAAGATATGAAAGAGGTGATAGAAATCCAAAAGAGGATAGACTTTTAGAAATAGCAAACATTTTAAGTGTTAATGTTAATTGTATTAAAGAATATAACTTCGATAATACAGAGGATATTATTTATCAATTTCTATGGTTAGAAGAACTATATCCAAAAATGGCAATTGATTTTGGTATTTCAGAATATTTCCGTAATGATAGAGATAATTTAATTCTAAAGTTTATGGAAGAATGGAATTATATGAGAAATTTAAGAAAAACACATGAAATAAC
>JAAGKN010000428.1_pt1 | contig 140784 bp, 94 predicted proteins | sample 6206371 | NCBI WGS metagenome assembly JAAGKN01 (sample SAMN11533720, study PRJNA540317) | gut metagenome | isolation source: fecal pellets from male and female animal of same cohort | host: Peromyscus leucopus | place: USA:CA | collected 2017
CTCGTGGCCGATGAGTTCGGCTTCCAGACCGAGTATGTGTCGGCCGAGGTGTCCGAGGCCATAGCCCAGGAGGAGGATGCCGAGGAAGACCTCGTGAGCCGTCCCCCCGTGGTCACCGTCATGGGCCACGTAGACCACGGCAAGACCTCTCTGCTCGACTATATCCGCAACGCCAACGTCATCGCAGGCGAGGCCGGCGGCATCACACAGCACATCGGTGCCTACAACGTTACCCTCAAAGATGGCCGACATGTGACCTTCTTGGACACACCTGGACACGAGGCTTTCACCGCCATGCGTGCACGTGGCGCACAGGTCACCGACATCGCCATCATCATCATTGCCGCTGACGACAACATAATGCCGCAGACCAAGGAAGCCATTGCACATGCCACGGCAGCCAACGTACCCATCGTCTTTGCCATAAACAAGATAGACAAACCCACAGCCAATCCTGACAAAATCAAGGAAAGCTTGGCAGCCATGAACTTCTTGGTGGAGGATTGGGGAGGCAAGTACCAAAGTCAGGACATCAGCGCAAAAAAGGGTCTGGGCGTTGAGGAACTGTTGGAAAAGGTTCTTCTGGAAGCAGAAATGCTTGACCTCAAGGCCAACCCCAACCGTAAGGCTACCGGTTCTGTCATAGAATCATCACTGGACAAGGGACGCGGTTATGTGGCTACCGTATTGGTTAGCAACGGTACACTCCACGTTGGCGACATGATGCTTGCAGGCACCAATTACGGTCGTGTCAAGGCCATGTTCGACGAGCGCGGACGCCGTGTCGATGAGATAGGTCCTTCTCAGGCCGCCACCATCTTGGGCTTGAACGGTGCTCCCACCGCAGGCGACACCTTCCATATCATGGATAACGACCAGGAGGCAAGAGAAATTGCCAACAAGCGCGAACAGCTGGCACGTGAACAGGGTTTACGCACCATGAAACGTGTAGACCTTAACGAGATCGGACGCCGTATCGCCTTAGGTGACTTCCAGGAACTGAACCTTTTGGTCAAGGGTGACGTGGATGGTTCCATCGAGGCTCTGAAAGACTCTTTCGAACGCCTTTCTACCGAGAAGATAAAAGTCAACGTCATATACAAGGCCGTGGGACAGATCAGCGAAAGCGATGTCACCCTGGCTGCCGCATCAGACGCCATCATCATTGCCTTCCAGGTCCGTCCAAGTGCCCAGGCACGTCGTTTGGCAGAACAGGAGGGTGTGGACATCCGTCAATACAGCGTCATATACGACGCCATCGAAGAAGTCAAGGGTGCCATGGAAGGCATGCTCTCTCCTGAAATCAAGGAAGAAGTCACCGCACAGGTGGAAGTGCGTCAGGTTTACCACATTTCCAAGGTGGGTACAGTGGCAGGCGCTTACGTCATAGATGGCAAGGTGAGTCGCACGAACAAGGCTCGTGTCATCCGCGACGGCATCGTCATCTTCACCGGTGCAATCAACGCTTTGAAGCGATTCAAGGATGATGTGAAAGAGGTTACAACCAACTTTGAATGCGGTATCTCTTTGGTCAACTACAACGACCTGCGAGAAGGCGATATCATCGAGACCTTTGCAGAGATTGAGGTCAAGGCCAAGTTGTAAACTCATACCCACATAGACCACCCTCATGCATACATTGGAGAACATAGGCAAGTACATAGAATCCATACCTCTGTCACTGACGGAATGGATTGCCATGGCACTGTTGCTATATGGTGCTGTAATGGGACTGAAGAACGGCTTTTTGAAGGAACTGGCAAGTCTGGCCGGTTTCTTCATAGGCCTGTTCATCGCTTGCAAATACCATGGACAGATAGGTGGCGGAATTTGGGCTTTTCTGGCCTTGTGGATTCTCACTCCCATAGCTTTGGGCATGGCAGCATCATTGGTGACAAAATTACTTGACTGGACAGTGGTCGGAGGACTTCTGAACAGACTTTTAGGTTGCGTGTTCGGAGCCTCCAAGTGGGCCATGCTGGTAATATGCCTGATGGTGGTAACCGGCAAGACTGAATACGTTGACAAATATGTCGACCACAGGTCGCTTCCCGGGGTCGGCTACATAGAAGAGAAATGGAAGACGTTACAAGAGAATTTGTAAATAAGGATTACGAATATGGTTTCCACACGGACGTCCACACGGAAATAATCGCAAAAGGACTCAACGAGGACACAGTGAGACTTATCTCCGCGAAAAAGGGCGAACCAGAATGGTTGCTTGAATTCAGACTCAAGGCTTTCCGATATTGGCAGACGCTGGAGCAACCCTCATGGGCGCATTTGGATATGCCCGAGATAGATTACCAGGACATATCATACTATGCCGACCCCACGGCGCAGGCCAAGAAGAACAGTTCCAAAGAGATTGACCCCGAACTGATGAAGACTTTTGACAAGCTGGGTATCCCTTTGGAAGAACGTATGGCCTTATCGGGAGTAGCCGTGGATGCCGTCATGGATAGCGTATCCGTGAAGACCACATTCCGAGAAAAGCTAAGCGAAAAGGGCATAATCTTTTGCAGTATCAGCGAAGCAGTAAAAGACCATCCTGACCTTGTCCGCGAATATCTCGGGTCGGTAGTCCCATACAGAGATAATTACTTTGCGGCTTTGAACTCGGCGGTATTTTCAGACGGCAGCTTCGTATACATTCCCAAGGGAGTACGCTGCCCGATGGAATTGAGCACATATTTTCGCATCAACGCAATGGGTACCGGACAGTTCGAACGCACTCTCATCGTATGCGACGACGATGGTTATGTCTCCTATTTGGAGGGATGTACAGCACCCATGCGTGACGAGAACCAACTGCACGCCGCCATAGTGGAGATAATCGTAAAAGACCGTGCCGAGGTAAAATACTCAACAGTCCAGAACTGGTATCCTGGCGACAAGGACGGAAAGGGAGGGGTACTGAACCTTGTTACCAAACGAGGGCATCTGCGCGGTGTGAACAGCCGACTGTCCTGGACCCAGGTTGAGACCGGCAGCGCAATCACATGGAAATACCCGTCCTGTATTCTCTCTGGCGACGGTTCCCAGGCAGAGTTCTACTCCGTGGCCGTCACCAACAATTACCAGCAGGCCGACACGGGCACCAAGATGATACACGTGGGACGCAACACCAAGAGTACCATCATCAGCAAAGGCATCAGTGCAGGCAAGAGCCAGAACTCATACCGCGGTCTGGTGAAAGTGTCTGAAAAGGCCGATGGCGCACGCAACTATTCCTGTTGCGATTCCCTGCTGCTTGGCAGCACATGCGGCGCGCACACTTTCCCGTACATGGATATACACAACGACACTGCCATAGTGGAACACGAGGCAACGACCAGCAAGATCTCCGAAGACCAGCTGTTCTACTGCCGTCAGCGCGGCATATCCACAGAGGAGGCCGTAAGTCTGATAGTAAACGGTTACGCCAAGGATGTCATAAACAAATTGCCCATGGAATTCGCAGTGGAGGCCCAGAAACTTCTTGGTGTCAGTCTGGAGGGTTCCATAGGATAATGTCATGAATATCCCGTACCCATGCCACAACACATAATACTTATAACTAATAAACATTCGCACAAGCACTCGCCGGTCCGCTGACATACTGTGACCAGCAAGACAGAGTGGGGAAAGAAGGTTACTATGTTAGAAATACGCAATTTGCATGCCAGCATCAATGGCAAGGAGATACTTAAAGGCATCAACCTCACCATCAACGACGGTGAAATACATGCCATAATGGGAACCAACGGTGCCGGCAAGTCCACACTGAGCAACGTAATAGTAGGCAACCCGGCCTATCAGGTCACAGAGGGCGAAATCATCTTCAACGGTCGGAATCTCTTGGAAATGAGCACCGAGGAACGTGCCAACGCAGGCATATTCCTCTCGTTCCAGCAACCTGTGGAAATACCGGGTGTGTCCATGACTAATTTTATGCGTGCCGCAGTGAACGCACGCTACAAGGCACAGGGGCGCGAACAACTTTCTGCCGGCGACTTCCTAAAACTCATGCGCGAAAAGCGCAAAATCGTAGAGTTGGACAACAAACTCACCAGCCGTTCCGTAAACGAAGGCTTCTCGGGCGGTGAAAAGAAACGCAACGAAATCTTCCAGATGGCCATGCTTGAACCCACGTTCTGCATCCTGGACGAGACAGACTCCGGCCTCGACGTCGATGCCCTGCGCATAGTGGCAGAAGGGTTCAACAAACTGCGCAAACCGGAAACATCCGCCGTGGTCATCACCCACTACCGCCGCCTGCTGGACTATTTGAAACCGGACATCGTACACGTCCTCATCGATGGCAGAATCATAAAGACAGGAACCCCTGAACTGGCCAACGAGATAGACGAGAATGGCTTTGCCGGTTATCTCACCAGATAAAACCACCACACATTGCCGATTGTTGCCGATACAGACAAATGAAGAATAATCAATACACCGAGTTCTACACACAGGTAGAGGAAAGCATACGCCAGCGTTCCTGTCCAGTGATGAACTCACACCGACAGGAAGCCTTCAATACATTCTCCGCCCAAGGCTTCCCCACCACCAAAGCAGAACGATACAAGTATACAGATGTGCCACGCGACTATGCACCCGATTATGGCATACAATTGAATGCCGGAGTAGGGGAGCGCACCCAATTTTGCTGTCCCCTGAGCGAGGCCGACATCGACGTGGCTCCATACTACAACCATATAGCAGACGGCACCGACAGCATAGTGGCCCTGAATACCATGCTGGCAGTAGACGCCCTGCTAATCCATGTTCCGGCAAACACCCGCCCAAAGCATCCCATACAAATCAACAATATCCTCAAGGGCAAACAGGACACCATGGCCATCCGCCGCATCCTCATTGTCATGGAGCACGGAGCCGAGGCCGATGTCATCATCACCGAACACGCCTCTGACCATCAGCAGTTTCTTTGCAACCAGGTTATCGAAGTACACTGCGCCGACAACAGCCGCCTGAATCTTTATGAGATAGAGGAAAGCAACCTCATGTGCACACGATACAGCAACGTGTTCATCCGCGAAGGTCGCGACTGCAGCGTGCGCCACACGTCACTGACTCTTTTCAACGGCCACACGCGCAACAGTTGCCATGTCCAGCTGGTCGGCGAGCATTCCGAGGCCATACTCAATGGTTGCGTCATTGCGGACAAGATGCAACGCGTGGACAACAATACAGTAATAGAGCACATGGTACCAAACTGCACATCGCAGGAATTATACAAATACGTCCTGGACGACAGTGCCGTAGGAGCCTTTGCCGGCATGGTACACGTCCACCCTGGCGCACAAAAGACATCTTCCTCCATGACAAATGCCAATCTGTGTGCCACACGCCAGGCACGCATGTTCACACAACCCATGCTGGAGATTTACGCCGATGACGTAAAATGCTCTCATGGCAGCACCGTGGGACAGCTCAACGACCAAGCCCTCTTCTACATGCGCCAACGCGGCATATCACTGCATGAAGCGCAATTGCTACTCAAGTCCGCATTCATCACCGAGGTCATCGACACCATTCCACTCGAGGCTCTTCGCGACCGCCTGCATTTCATCGTAGACAAACGCATGCGTGGAGAACTGAGCAAGTGCGAAGGCTGCAAGCTCTGCTAAAATCGCAAACAACACAAGTATCGTTACAATAGCCATCACAAGACACATATACACGTAGACATGAACAGAGAGGACTTTCCCATACTGCAACAGACCATCTACGGCAAATACCCGTTGGTCTATCTGGACAATGGTGCCACCACACAGAAACCCAGATGCGTGGTGGAGGCCATGAGTCATGAATACTATAATGTAAACGCCAACGTGCATCGCGGCGTTCACTTCCTGTCCCAGGCCGCTACCGACCTGCATGAAAGCAGCAGGGAAACAGTACGCCGGTTCATAGGGGCGGGGAAAACGTCCGAAATCATCTTTACCCGTGGCACGACGGAAAGCATCAATCTGGTGGCGACCTGCTTTACCCAGGCTTTCATGAAAGAGGGCGACGAGGTCATCATCAGCCAAATGGAGCACCACTCCAACATAGTGTCTTGGCAACTGGCACAGGCCAGGACGGGAATACGCCTGCGTGTAATCCCCATGACGGACGACGGCCTGCTCCGCATGGACGAATACGAGAAACTGTTCAACGAACGCACCAAGCTGGTCTCCGTAACCCACGTCAGCAACGTTCTGGGTACGGTAAACCCAGTCAGGCAAATCATCGACATAGCCCACTCCAACGGCGTGCCCGTACTGGTGGACGGGGCACAAAGCACTCCTCACTTTGCCGTGAACGTCACCGACATGGACTGTGACTTCTTTGCTTTTTCCGGGCACAAGGCCTACGGTCCCACGGGCATAGGCGTGCTTTACGGCAAGGAACGGTGGTTGGATAGCATACCTCCGTACATGGGCGGCGGCGAAATGATCAAGACCGTTTCCTTCGAAAAGACCACCTACAACGACCTGCCTTACAAGTTCGAGGCAGGTACCCCTGACTATGTAGCTTCCACCGGTTTGGCCACGGCCCTGGATTACCTCTCGGCCATAGGCATGGACAACATAGAACAGCACGAGCGCGACCTGACCGAATACGCCATATCGCGCATGCAGGAAATAGACGGCATGCACATCTTCGGCCCAACCGGAGAGAACCTGCATCTCCACGATGCCGTCGTCTCTTTCCAGGTGAAACCACTCGGCGCCACCCCGGACACGCCCTACATCCACCATCTGGACATGGGCACGCTCCTGGACCGTCTCGGCATAGCAGTACGCACCGGACACCATTGTGCCGAACCGCTGATGCGCCGCCTTGGCGTGGAGGGCACATGCCGCGCATCCTTCGGGCTCTACAACACACGTGATGAAATAGATACCCTTGTCCAAGGCATACAACGCATACAGGCTATGTTCTGACGCACCTTGTTCATATACTCTGTATAACCCACAACGCCATATCATGAAGCATCACCTCTTTTCACGTCTCAAAGCCGCTACTGCGAAATGCATAGCCATGTTCCACCTTTTCGTGGCATCCGTTACCCCGGCATTGGCACAACAGACACGCGGCATAGGCATCTATCCCGGCAATCCGGAGGAGTACTTCGGCCCTCGTATCCAACAGGACAGCAAATTCCGCAATCTGGCCCTGCACAGAGCCGTCTACCAGTCCGGGGCACACGACCTGAACCTCACGGCACAGTTGCTCACCGACGGGGTGACAAGCAAGGAGCAGCCGGCCTTTCTGGACGTCCTGGCCAACGGAAAGCCCTTGCCCTCCAACGAGCGCGAGCTTACAATCAACAACAGCGAATGGTCGCGCATTCCCGTTACAGGCAGCGAAGCAACACTTGAATACCTATGGAGCAACATGGACATAGAGGCCGACGAAATAGTGGTGGAAGGCTTCGTGGCCTACGATCAAGACGTACCTTTCAGCGGCTTCGATATTCTGTGCGAAACCACTAACAATGGCAAGACACTCGCCTTTGCCCACAAGAGCGACACCTTGCCAGGCATACCACGTAGACGCAAGGTGGTGAACGACCCCAACAAACAGACCGAGGAGGCCACTGCCATGGCCAGGGAACTGAAGGAAACATTCAAACTGCGGGGCAAACGTACGTTCCAGTCACTGAAACTCACCTTCCGTCAGAACAACGCCCTGTACTGGTCCATCAAGGAGGTCACATTCAAACACAAGGGCAAGGCCATGCGCGACATCTTCCCAGCCCAGCGTTTCACCAGCGTTTGGAAAGCCGGAAAAGGAGCATGGGCATACGTCGACCTGGGCACAGTGGCCGACATATCCGAAGTGAAACTGCATTGGCTCAACGAGGCTGCACGCAACGTGTTGGAAATCTCCGACAACGCCCGTACATGGAAACCCTTGGCGCAACTTGGAAACGCCAGCATCGACAAGACAGGTACCCAGACCGTCACCACCAAGGTACGTGGACGCTATGTACGCGTCACCACCGGACAAGATGCCTGCCTCAGCGAAATGGAAGTCTACGGTCGCAACGGCGTCACTCCGGTGCCGCACCCCGTACAGGGCTGGAAAGGAAAGAAGTACATGCTGAACGGCGGCGACTGGACCTTGTGCCCGGTGGACTGCCCGATACCAGCCAAGGCACGCGAGACCGGCCCCGGAATCACGGCCACGGTTCCTGCCACGGTTCTGTCCTCCTACCGCAATGCCGGTGCCTTGCCGGACCCCAACTTCGACGACAACCTGTCCATGGTGTCCGAATCCTTCTTCAATCGCGACTTCCTCTACAAGCGCACCTTCAGCGTACCATCCAACATGCAAGGCAAGCGCGTCCTGCTCAATTTCGACGGCATCAACTGGAAAGCCCGCATAGTACTCAACGGCAAGGAACTGGGAAGTATCGACGGTGCCTTCACACGCGGACAATTCGACATCACCGGCCTCTTGCAGCCCGAAAACCACCTGCATGTATATATAGAGAAGAACGCCAATCCCGGGTCACGGAAAACGAAGACTCGCGAGAACACCAGTTTCAACGGTGGCGTCCTGGGCGGCGACAATCCCACCTTCCACGCCACTATCGGCTGGGACTGGATAACAACCATCCCCGGACGAGACATAGGCATCTGGAACGACGTCTACCTCACCTCTACCGAGGCGGTTACCATCTGCGACCCTCTCGTATCCACGACCTTGCAACAGGGCAAGGCCACCATGACGCCTTCCGTATTCCTGCGCAACCATCTCGCCACACCAGTCCATGGCACACTCAAAGGACATATCGGCGACATAAGGTTCGAGAAGGAAGTAACCCTGCCACCGTCATCAGAAACGGAGGTATCCTTCTCGCCCGCAGACTTCCCCCAGCTATGCAACCAGCAGATGAAACTGTGGTGGCCCAACGGCTATGGCGAACCCGCACTCTATCGTGCAGGCTTTGCCTTCCATTCCGACAGTACCAACAATCCGGCCACCCTTGCTTACAAGACCGGCATCCGACAGGTAACCTACCGTGACGAGATGTCGCGCCTGCAACTCTACATCAACGGCCGGAGATTCATCCCACTGGGTGGCAACTGGGGATTCTCCGAGAACCACCTCAACTATCGCGGACGCGAATACGACATCGCCGTGGACTACCACCGTCAGATGAACTGCAACATGATACGCAACTGGGTGGGGCAGACCGGTGACGAGGAGTTCTATCAGGCCTGCGACCGCCACGGCATCATGGTGTGGCAGGACTTCTGGCTTGCCAACCCTGCCGACGGACCCGATCCCCACGACGAGGGCATGTTCATGTCCAATGCCGAGGACTACGTGCGCCACATACGCCGTCATCCGAGCATAGCACTCTACTGCGGCCGCAACGAGGGCTATCCTCCCGAGAGCCTCAACAAGCAACTCGCCTCCCTCGTACAACGCCTCGCCCCGGACGCGCTCTATTTCCCCAGTTCTGCCGACGACGGTGTCAGCGGCCACGGTCCCTACCGCGCCCTGCCCGTGAGGGACTACTTCGAACAGCAGACAGGCAAGCTCCACTCCGAACGCGGCATGCCCAACATGCCCAACTACGAAAGCCTCTGTCGCATGATAGCTCCGGAGCACCTGTGGCCCCAGAACGAGTATTGGGGCAAGCATGACTTCACGCAACAGGGTGCACAGTACGGTTCTTCATTCAACGAGCTCCTTCGCAAACGCTTCGGGGAGGAACCATTTGACATACGCCAGGGAACTGCCACTCCTCAAAACTACGCCACACTGGCACAGTGGCAGAACTTCGACGGCTACCGCGCCATGTTCGAATCCGCCAACCTCCAGCGCCAAGGCCTCATCATCTGGATGAGCCACCCCTGCTGGCCGTCAATGGTATGGCAGACCTACGACTACTACTTCGAGCCGACGGCAGCATTCTTCGGAATAAAAAAGGCCTGCGAACCTCTACACGTCCAATACAACGAAGCCACCAACATGGTGCAACTCGTCAACCTCATGCAGCCCACGCAGGACATCACCGTTACGGCCTCAGTCCACGATCTGCAAGGCAGGCAACTATGGACGCGCCATGCGAACCTCACCCTACCAGCAGACTCCACCATGGACTGCTTCCCCGTAGAGACCGGCGAAGCCAACGGCAATACCCGCATGTTGCGCCTGGAGGCCATCTCGGGGCACAACAGCGAAACGCTCTCCACAAACACCTATTTCCTGTGGGGAGGCGACATGCCGGCCGACCTGCGCGATATGCCCCGGGCGAACATCAGCATCCGGCGCGCCAATGCAGGGGAAGAAAACGAACTGACAGTGACCAACACGAGCACCGTGCCTGCCCTGATGATACGTCTGAACCTATGCGCCACCGACGGCGAGCAGATTCTGCCCGTGGAATACTCGGACAACTACTTCCACCTCCTGCCTGGCGAACGCCGCACGGTGCGCGTTTCCTGGCGCAAGGAGGATGCACGCGGACTGCGCCCTGTGCTGAAGGTTACGGGCTTCAATTTCAACGGCATTGAATACAAGGGACTGAAAGCCCTCTGAGACAGCCTCCCCCTGGCTCCGGATATGCCCGTCTTGCCGACAGGCCAAAAGACATCCTTTCCACATAAGTGCAAGTGAAACGAGGCTATCTAACAAGTCCTGTTTTAACCCGAATCGGTCATTAGATTTCCAATCCGTTTTGCCCTTATATTCGTTCGTATTGCAACAGTTTTGTCGAAAGCATAGCGAGCTATGGAGAGACCTAACGGGAAGCAAGACGGAGAATATAAGGGCAAAACGGAGGAAAAGGCAACATAATTCACCTGATTTATACAAATTGACGCTCTAATGATTTGGGTTGAACCAATTTGCCTTTCTGCGTAACTGTAATATACGTAAATCCCCAGGCTGCAAGTTACCGGAATGGATGAAATGATACATTGCGACTAAAATGCCAGCCAAGGCAGTCTCTTGAAACCTTGATTTTTGAATCCAAAACTATCCTTGACTGCCGAAAAAGAAACGGAGCGTAACGATTGCCGTGACAGCCGACTCGTTACGCTCCGCTTCTATTTCACGGCTCAGAAGACCGCTTATCTCACCATCACTTTCTTGCCGTTGATGATGTTAAGCCCCTTCTTCGGCGCACCGAGCCTGCGGCCACTGAGGTCGTAATACACGTCACTCGTACTGCTTCCGTCAGCATTGACGCCATCAATGCCCGTTGGGTCAATACCCTGTATGTTCGAGAATCTCCTCCAGAGATAAGATTTCTTATATTCATCTACAGCTTCCTGAGGCACATAAAGCGTTGCGTTCTGATAGATTGTGGTTTGAAATCTACTAACAGACCCATTATACCTACCGATATTTGGAGGCGTAGGATTCAAAGAGTAAATTGCTGTCAGGCTGGTGCAATCATCGAACGCATTACCAACCAGGCTCGTCACGGAACTGGAAATGGTCACAGAGGTTAGGCCGCTGCAACCAGAGAATGCATAGCCTCCAATACTTGTTACGGAGTTGGGAATAGCCACTGATGTAAGGCCGCTGCAAACACAGAATGCATAGTCTCCAATACTTGTCACGGAGCCAGGAATGGTCACCGAGGTAAGGCCACTGCAACCCAAGAATGCACGTGCTCCAATACTTGTCATGGAGCTGGGAATGACAAGATTTGTAATCTCCTCACCATTCAAGAACAGATGGTGGGCACAAATCAATGGGTTGGAATAATGATCACCAAATTTGATATTACACCATGATTCAATATCGGATATATTGACTTTTTCTAATTTATCGCAATTGCCAAAAGCATTTTTTTCGATACTTGTCACGGAACTGGGAATGGTTACCGAGGTTAGGCCGCTGCAACCATAGAATGCATAGTCTCCAATGCTTATCACGGAACCGGGAATGTCCACTGAGGTTAGGTCGATGCAACGTTCGAATGCATAGCTTCCGATACTTGTCACGGAACCGGGAATGGTCACAGAGGTTAGGCGATGGCATCTGCAAAAAGCATATTCTGGTATACCAGTTACGGAATAGTCACATCCACCGTATCGGACAGTCGAGGGGATGACCAGGTTGCCGGAAACATAATTGCCGGCGCGGCTTCCACTGCCACGCATTAGCTCGCAAGTCTTCGCCTCCTCGTCAAGGATGGTGTAGGCCAGCGTCTGCCCCTCGTATTCGTACGTGAAGTTCTCTGCCCACGCTGGGAGGACGGCAAGGATGAGGATGATTGAAAACAATTGTCTCATAGTCGTATGTTTTTTGTCATAAGTATGTTCTTGCTTAGTCTTTCTCTATCAGAGCCGTAACGACGACAGCCTCTGAACTGCCTGTGCTGCTTTTTACGATATAGGTCGTGGATATCTGCTTCACAGTCCACCCCTCCGGAATATCCGTGGGATTCCATGAGGTAGTAACACGAGCCAGTTTCCTGGTTATGATTTTCTGTTCCAGATACTCCCTGTCGCCATGCGTCACGCTGGAAGGAATGACGATGTCTCCCTGCAGGGATTGGTCGCACTCGAACACACTGGCCGTCATACCGGCATTGTCCAAAGAATACGTCAGACCGTCAACCTTCACCAAGGAGGCCTGGAGACACATGGCTGTCAGCAGACATGCCATAAGTGCAAGCACGCGGTGTATCATGGAGAAACACAACGTGTTCTTTGAGGTACTGTTTTGTTTCATTGTAGTTAATGATGTTTTACAGTGCGTCCTATGGCTTCCCCCGGTTCGGACGGTGTGAATAAATTATGTTTTAAGAATTGTGTCCGAGCCGTCTTGCATGCGCATGACCTGAGCACAAAAAAAAAGCGTGAGAGCCGTACCTGTTGCCCGTTCCACTTGTTGAGGCCTTCGCATTGCCCATCGTAGTTGAACGAGCAACGCATGCAGAGGCCTCACGCAGAATATACCAAAGACACTCCCGTGACAGGCGCATGTGTATGCACATGCATGTACGCCACGGGATGCCGATATGATACATATCCACATACAAGGCATCTACCGTTGCTGCATTCTTGACTACGATATGAAGTTTGCGAAGTTTCAACAAGCCAAGAAAGAGCGTCAAGTAAACGCTTTTCATTATGTATGCCACCATTTTCACAGTGGCCGCACCCGCCTCTTGGCCCCTTCATGAGCCTCTGCGACGATATGCAGGTGCAAATGTACGTTTTTTTTATTTCATTAGCAATGATTTCGGATATTTTCTTACATATGCTCCCGGATTCGGATATTGGCATGCCGGAACAACTACGACGTATCTTCGCCTGCCCCCGTAGACACTCATGTAGCGATGCGGCTCCTTGCTCCATAGCGACAGTCCGGTTGCGTACACACATACGAAAGGCCATCTTCGTGACATCACGACTTCGTCCCCTGTATTGTCGGCACCTCGACTATACTATAAACACGAACCGGACAATACTATTGTCAAGGATGCGACAATACTATAGCCGAAGCGGAGGAGCCGCGAGGGCACCACACATGTAATAAATTTTACCCATATACTCAATTTAGTAAGCGTTTTCTTTATTTTGTCAAAAAAATGTGTTTACTTTGTATCGTTGTAGCCTACGCCGTGCCATCTAAACGATGTGCGGCAGGGTGGAACACTAAATAATGTTAAAGCGTCATCGATGCTTTGTCTATTGGCTTCTTGAACGTAGGAAATTCAAAAGTGTGTCAATGACAATTGCAGAAGTGAATGCTACGGGTATGCAATAAATGTATCCCGGGGTGTGCGCATGAGGGTATATCATATCCTCAAGGCACACTTTCCTGGAGATGCATGCTACATACTGGCGTAGGCAGACACTCTACTTCGTCAACACACAAGGCTTTTCCTACGGCCTAAGAAGCAGACAAGTAGAGATGGAAGCCTACGTTTTATTATTATGGAGTATCATCTTAATCAACATGTAACCCGCCTTATCGGGGCTTCTTAAGGCACAAAACTTTACAGTATGAAAAACGGTAAAAGTTTACTCATGGCAGGTGTAATGGCAATGGCATTCACAAGTTGTGCGCATTACACGGTCGACGGCCCCGTAATGGGCATTTCAAGCAATTCAATCAACACCTATGTGGCAGCGGATCTTGACTACAAGAGCGCGAAGCGTATCTCAGCGGATGTCGAGACCAAGAAATTGTTCGGATTCATCAACCTGTCCCGCAACGGTGACAAGCAACTGACAAACACCAACCGCTACAAAGGCCTCAGCAAGCCGGAACGCCAGGCCCTCTACAGGGCCAAAGTCAACAACAACGTGGACATCATCATGGAACCGGAATTCACGGTTGAGAAACATAGCTGGTTCTTCGGTGCCTACAGGACGCGCAAGGTGAACGTAAAGGGCTGGGGCGTCAACATGAAGGGCATCAAGGAAGACGCACATGGCCAGGCCAACCGTACTGGTGAGTTCAACCAGACAGGATTCGGCAAGCTTCTCAAATAATCCCATCACTCTTAACAGCAAGCACAGACGTAAATACCATCAGTCATACGTCTGTGCTTTGATTTTCCATATTTCCATATGAAAGATACGATTATAATTCTATTGTTCCTGCTTGTTTCAGGTAGCGCCTATTCACAGAATGCGATTTTGAGGAATTCCCCGTTCAAGAATACCTTTAACTCCTCTGCCGTGGAACAGTCCATTCGCGAACTGTCCGACGTGTGGAAAGCAGACGGCAACGGTGTCACATTTGTCATTACAGTCGACAGCCTGTCCCTTTCCTCCTCCGAAATCCTTGCCTATTCCAAGGAATACCTTGAGGAAGCATATCAGTTCTCAAAGTACGAGATCGAGAACCTGAACGCCGAGAAAGCATTCGTCATAGGCAAAGGAGAGTTCAATAATTTTGAGACGTATGCAGCTTTTCCGAACCAATATACCTTCAATTGCGAACATCACCTGAGAATCGACGCCAAGGAAGGCAGGGCAAGGATCTGCTTCATGGTAACGGAATATGATTTGCTGAGAACAAACGGGAACAAAGGCGAGAGGAACAAAATAAAGGTAAAGGATATATCGCCAGCCAACCCTGACGCGGACACCTCGCGCAAGATGTACAACAAGGCATTCCTGTCAATGGCCAAACTGGCCATAAGCACGCTATACGACATCCGGGAAATGCTCAAATCCAAGGTAACATCCGACGTCGAGGACTGGTGATTCGGTCATTGGACCGTCAGTTTGCTTGAATCACAGGATGCGTATCGGCCTTTCGTCTCGCCATATCCGGCCATTCCTCGGCAAAACGGTTGCAATACGACGGAGATGTAAGACAAAACGGATTTGCACCCCCAATGGCCTATTCGGGTCAAATGAGGAATAAAAAGGCGCAAACACTTTGCCCAATCGTGGATTTTGGGTAATTTTGTACACTATTAACGTCTTACACATCCCTATAACGATAACTATGGCAAAAGAAGTCCTGACACCAATGATGAAGCAGTTTTACGACCTGAAGGAGCAACACCCCGAGTGCATTCTCCTCTTCCGGTGCGGCGACTTCTACGAGACCTACGGCCAGGATGCAGTGACGGCATCGGGAATACTGGGCATCACCCTCACGCGGAGAAGCAATGGCGCTGGAGGTACCGGACAGCTGGAGATGGCCGGCTTTCCTTACCATGCGCTGGACACATACCTGCCACGCCTGGTGAGAGCCGGGATGCGTGTGGCCGTATGCGACCAGCTCGAGGACCCCAAACTGGCAAAGAAACTGGTAAAGCGCGGCATCACCGAACTGGTGACTCCGGGTGTGGCCATGCAGGACAATCTGCTGTCGGGCAAGGAAAACAACTATCTTGCCGCCGTGCACTTCGGCAAAGGCACCTGCGGAGTGGCTTTTCTGGACATCTCCACCGGTGAATTTCTCACCAGCGAGGGAAGCGTGGCGCACGTGGGCGGACTTCTGTCCAACTTCTCGCCCAAGGAGGTTCTTTACGAACGTGGCAAGGGAGAACTTTTCCGTTCGTCCTTTGCCGAGAAATTCGCCACATTCGAGATGGACGACTGGGTCTTCAGCGAACAGACCGCACGGGGCAAGTTGCTGAAACACTTCGGCGTGAAGAACCTCAAGGGCTACGGCATAGAACACATGCGTGCCGGCACTGTGGCCTGCGGCGTGGTGATGCAGTATCTGGAGAACACACAGCACACGCAATTGTCCCACATCCGCCAGGTTGCACGAATAGAGGAAGACAGATATGTGCACATGGACCACTTCACCATGCGCTCCCTGGAACTGCTGCACCCCATGAACCACGACGGCAAGTCCCTCATGGATGTCATGGGACGCACCACCACCCCCATGGGGGCACGCATGCTGGGCAAGTGGATGGTGTTCCCGCTGAAGGACCCCAAGGCCATAAACTCGCGCCTGGACGTGGTGGAATACTTCTTCCGCGACATAGACACGCGCGACACCGTGGGCGAGCAACTGCGGTACATAGGGGATATGGAACGCATCATCTCGCGCATCAGCACCGGACGCGTGTCGCCACGCGAACTGCTCACCTTGAGCACGGCCCTGCAGGCTCTGAAACCCATACACGATGTTCTGGTGCAGACCGATTCGCCCGTATTGTGCGAGATAGGCAACAGCATGGAACTTTGCGAAGAGATGCGCGACAGGCTGCAACGCACCATATCGCCTGACACTCCGCTGCTCCTGTCCAAGGGCGGGGTCATAGCCTCGGGAGTATGCGAGGAACTGGACGAACTCCGCGCGCTCTCCACAGGCGGCAAGGAATACCTGTTGAAGCTGCAACAGACCGAAGCGGAACGCACGGGCATACAAAGTCTGAAGATAGGATACAACAATGTCTTCGGCTACTATCTGGAAGTGCGCAACACATACAAGAACCAGGTGCCGCAGGAATGGATCAGAAAACAGACGCTCGTCTCTGCCGAACGCTACATTACCCAGGAACTGAAAGAGTACGAAGAGAAGATCGTCACGGCAGAGGAACGCATTTCCATCTTGGAAAACCAGCTGTTCGGCGAACTGGTATCGTGGTGCGCACGTTTTATTCCCGCCATACAGGCGGACGCGCGGCTGGTGGCACGTCTGGACTGCCTGCTGAGTTTTGCCATTCTGGCACGCGAGAACAGGTACATCCGTCCCGTGGTGGACGACTCCATGGAACTGGATATACGCAAAGGCCGTCATCCGGTGATTGAGACACAGATGAACGTGGGAGAACACTATGTGCCCAACGATGTACGCCTCGATACCGACCATCAGCAGGTTATCATCATCACGGGTCCAAACATGGCCGGCAAGAGCGCACTTCTCAGACAAACGGCTCTCATAACACTGATGGCTCAGATGGGCAGCTTCGTGCCGGCCGAGAGCGCGCACATAGGTTATGTGGACAAGATATTCACCCGCGTGGGCGCCAGCGACAACATATCCTCCGGAGAATCCACATTCATGGTGGAGATGAACGAGGCAGCCGCCATATTGAACAACATCTCGCCCCGCTCACTGATACTCTTCGACGAACTGGGCCGCGGCACCAGCACCTACGACGGCATCAGCATAGCATGGAGCATCGTGGAGTACATACACGAAAATTCCCGTGGACGTGCACGTACACTCTTTGCAACGCACTACCACGAGTTGAACGAGATGGAAAAGTCCTTCCCTCGCGTACATAATTATAATGTCAGCGTCCTGGAAAAGGACGGCGGCATCATCTTTCTCCGCAAACTGGAACCAGGAGGTTCGGCCCATTCCTTCGGCATACATGTGGCTCGGCTGGCCGGCATGCCCCAAGGCATCGTGCAACGGGCAGACATCATCCTGCGCCAGTTGGAACAGGAAAAACGTCACGACAACGTCGGGGCAGGCATAGCGGCAGGCAGCACAAAAGACAGCGACACAGGTACGCAACTGAGCTTCTTCCAACTGGACGATCCCATATTGGAGGACATACGACAACAACTGCTCCACATAGACATCAACAGCCTGACGCCCTTGGAGGCCTTGAACAAACTGAACGACATCAAGCGGCTGGTCAAGGAAGGATAAGTCTCAACGTGTCACCACACGACATGCACCCGTGGCACTCTTGACCAGAAAGATGCAATGTCCATGAGGCAATCTTACACGATTTCCGGATGTGGTCAATTGCCTGCCTTGAAGGTCATAGACAGTCAGCGGAACGGAAGCGCGCACGTATCCATCCACCACGGTTATTTCGTTTTCTGCGGCCATGGCATCGTCTATGCCGGTATCCTCCTGCACATAAGGCTTGTTGTTGGCTATCAAGGCACGCGTCAACGAAAGAGACTTCACCTCGTAACCATTCGACTGATTCACGCCGGCAAAATCCATCACTACTATGCCCGTGGGCGTGCCTGGCTCGCATGAAGAAAGAAAATCAATGGCTGTCCGATGCGTGCTTGCGGCATTCTCGCGATTGCCGTTGGCAGAGGCCGACCTTGTATATCCTGAGGCATGGTTGATTGCCCACGTGCGAGTGCCGGTGGTTCTGGACAAGGCCTTGGCCGCTTCCTGGAACATGGTCTCCATGGCCGCCAGTTTGGTTGCCAACCGGCCATCGGTGCAATCGTAGAAGTCCTGCACATAGAGGGGGGAGGTCTTTATTATACCCGTACAATTGATCAAGCCCTTCTTCTGACTGGTTATGTCGGAACTATGGGACCAGTTGGTAATGTATCCGCCCACAAGGTGCTTGTTGTTAAGATACTTGTCACGGCTCAGCACCAATACCTTGCCACGCATGTCACCGACCTTCAGATTGTGACGAAACTGAATAAGCTGCCCCTTGAACTCTTCGGCATTCAGGCAGCTGTCCATCAGCACTTCCCACAGGTCGCCCACATTGGATTTCTCGCCATCGGTCTCATGACGCATGATAATAATGGCAAACTCTCCCGGATTGTCCTTTACCTGCTTGCACAAGAGACGCAAAGCCTCGTCAAAGCGGATTTTTGTCTCGACAATGCCATGGTAGATTTTCAAGTACCGTTCCCCCGTGGCCGTCTGCACAGCTGTGGGACGCAAATCAAAGGCACGTATGCCACTGTCCCATTGCTCCTGCATGGTGACATCCTGGGTACGGGCAAAACTATCGAAGAAGGAACTCTCAAAACCCTCTCCGGTACCGGCATCGTGTGTTCCCGGGATGGATAACTGATGAACAAATACATCGTCCCTAAGATTGGTAATCCAATTCTCGGCAGCAGCCTGCATGCTCCAGGCGGACAGGCATAAGGCCACGGCAGCCATCTTCATGGTAAATTTTCTCATAATATATATCAAGTTAAGGCGAGTTCTACGAATTCATTTAGTACCTTTATCTTGTGATTCCGACAGGATGTCAAGAAAAATATCAACTAATGTTATTTCCTTATTCTCCATAATCTTCAAATTACAAGTTTTCCAGCAACTCTATCATTTTATAGATTGTAGTTGATGTATTATTATATGTCTCCAACATCTTGGCTCTCATCGTTGCTTCTGATGTCTTGTCTGACAACAGCTGTTTCTCATTCAATGCTAAAACTCCCTTTGTGTAGTGTTCAAGATGTCTTTTCAATTTTTTAATGCACGTGTTTTGAGATAGTTCGGCACGACACTCTTCAAAATTAAGCAGATACCATAACTCAACACATGGATTCGACACCAGCAATACCGCATCCGGAATACTTTGTAGATGCACTAACATCCCAGACACATCAAGTTCATACATAAGAAATGTTTTGTCTTTTTGGGTTGCAATATATTCCCGTTTGCAATTCTCTATATATCGAACAGATATGTTCGAATCGCTCTTTCTTGGAATAATCTGAAGAGGCACACGGTATTGCGAACGGAGGTAACTAATATAGGCAACCTCAGACTCACCTTCACAGAAAACAAAGAAGTTTGGCTTCATTGTTTTACCTTTGGATTTTCTTATTTGTCGTCCCATATCAGTTTTTCCTGTTCATCAATATATGGGATGGCATCAAAACGACCTTGCAGATATGCCTTTTCTGCATCCATCCCGTCACGGAAATCTTTGTAATCAAACAGCGAATACAAATCCGAGGCCCCGTCATCCCGTTTGTTGACAAAATATATCTGATCCTTACGCAACTTGTTGGTATTAAGTAGATATGTATTGTGCGTAGTATATATCAGCTGCGCCGATTCGCTTTTATTAAACAAACCGATAATATATGCCACCAGTTTTATATGCAACTGCGTTTCTATTTCATCTATCAACAAGATTTTATTATTCTTGACGATATCCAAAATTGTCAGCATCATATTGAATAAACGCTGTGTTCCATCAGATTCTTCAGTAAAAAAATTGAAGGGGATATCAGGATTATTCCTATGGTAGGTAGTAATAACCAACTGTGATTTCTGAATATCCTCTACCGACAGTATCTGGTTTTCTGTAGGGTCAATCACCGCAGTAGACAGAACTTTATTCTCATGCCGACTGTCGATTTTGACAATGTCGCTGTCGGCAATTCGCAGGACATTAAGGAACTGCTCTTTGTTATCATTCAACAAACTCTCGACAGAAAACGAATTATATCCGAAATAATTCAGAATAAAACGCTCATTGAAATATCGAAAAACATCTTTTGCAACATCTCGGTCCATCTGGCTGGCACGTGATACGAAAAGCGTTTTCTTGGAAGTATTGGCAGCAACATCCATAGGACGGCGAATCACCGATCGGAATTCATAGATATCCTTTTTGGCGGGTCCCTTTGTCTCATCACGAGAAAATACCAGTGAACGACGGCCATTCGGATAATAGTACAGTGCCTCTTTCAGTATCTCAACTTTATTGAGTTCAAAAGAGTATTCATATTCGATACCTTCAAGAAGGAAGCGAATGAAGAATGTACTTGGCTTGCCAATGCCTCCGAATTTGAACGGAGTAAAAGCAAATATCGTATTCTCGTTGTAATTGTGAGATGAGAATATCATTCCCACACAAGCACGAATAGCCTTGATAACACTGCTCTTTCCAGAGGCATTTGCACCATAAATGGCAACAGTTTTAAGCAACCGCTCATCACCGCATACAAATGTATTTTCTTCAAGGTCCTTTGCCTTTTTAGTCTGGATGCTTGCTGCCTGCATATCCAGCACAACCTCATCTTTAATTGAGAAAAAGTTGCTCAAACGGATTTCGAGTATCATTTTACTATCCAAATTTGCGATTCTTTTGCGAAGATAGCAAATTAAATGACAAGATCATAATTCGGCCAACTTTTTATGAAAAGGTACATTTTTGTTTTTGCCGTGCATTTTGCTATAGTTTTTATTTTAGATTTTCAACGGTTTGACACAACCAATTGAGAAATAAACATTTAGCAGAGTATTTAATAAATGGAAGTAACGATTTAGAAATCGTGCGAATTTCAGCGTTTTGCGTTGCTATGCTGTCAAATAACTCTTTATAAAGTGCAGATATACGATTTTTCTAATTTACTCATCCCCATACAATATATATTTATCGTATGGGGATGTTGTTTGAAACGGAGGAACAGGTATTTACTTATAAGAATCTTCTACTCCAGCTAAATAACCAGCAGCATAAGCTGCATGTGGGCTTTTATGCCTAACTGTTCCAGCTTGACTCTCTGGTAATGAATCCAAGTCCAAATCTAATTTTTCTTTACGATTTAGTCCATCTTCATACCCTCTCTCATAAGCACATCCTGCACAACGATGTCTTCCTGCCCCACCTTGATCGACAGGTAAATTATTGTACTGAGGATCATAACGATGTTGTTTTTCACAAGCCATAATTCTTATTCTTTAAATTATTACTCTATTAGTTCTAATATCCAATTTATCCAAGATATAACAGTAGATGCCCTTCGTTTATATGTTTGTTCAGAATCAATATTGTACAATTTTGCATTTTTCATTATTTCAACGACCTCGCCCTTTGTTGGAACATTGCCTTTCTCAAAATACAGTTTCAAGGTGTTTTGAAATGCCGTATGTGCCAATATAAGTTTTACAAATTCCAATTGCCGTTCAATAATGGGCAGATTAAGTATACGAGAGCCATCACGAGTTAGAATGCACCCTATTTGTTGATTCTCACGAACAACCTCTACTAATCCTAAATACTTTGCCGCATTTGAATAATAATCAGTTTGTCTGTGATCAAAATCATAATTTTGCGTAATATCATCTTTACAAATAAATCCTTTTTGTTTTAATAGCTCGCAAAGATTAATTACTCGTTCAAAGCTATCTGCTTGAGGGAAAGGCAACTCAGGTTCTTTTACAACTTGAATACTATCCAAAATATTCTGTATATTCTCAACATTAATTCCTCCTTCTTGAACTGCATATTTTTTATGTTGTATTAATCGGATGGAATTATATAATTCAGGCGTAACAAATTCATATTCTCTCAAATGGAAAATACCATTTGAATACGTCAAGAATATCGGACGAACACGTTTCCCTATTTTATTACTCCATAATCTATATGGATAATATAGTTGTCGAATCAGAAAATCATCAGAAATATAATTTTTGGCTTCAATCAAATTTAAAGAACTATCTCCTTCATACCCTCCGTCTATTTCAATTTGTGAATTATCAACATTAATTTTTAAAATGTTTTGTCCTGAATTAATCGTAAAATCAAAGACTGAAGAACTCATCCGGCCAGAGACGGTAGGTAACAGATTTTCCTCTCCTGTAAAATCATGCAATATCTTAGATACAAAAGCACAATTTATAGCTATTGATTCACTCGTAATATCTTTATAATCTATACTTTCCAAGAAAGTTGGAAAGTCAATAGGAGTTATCTCTATATCATCTTTATTGAAATCACAAAAAGTTTTAAATTTTCCGATTTCATATGTACCTCTGGATGTAGGTAGTATTGATAAGTTATGATCTATAAACAATTTTGGAAGTTGAGATCTATGGTCAAACTTTGTCATTAAACGAGCCTCTCTAAACTGATTAATTTCTGTTGAAGAAATTGAGATACGTTCATTATTGGCAAGTTTGTCCAAGATGCAATACTTCTCAAAAATTTTCTCCCATGCTATGTCATTTTTGGATTTACTCATAATTGCTAATTAAAAATTCATCAACTTGCCCTCTTTTAGAAGAATCTGAATTTATAGCACGACTTGCCTGTACTACATGAATATTGTATTCCGCATAAATTTCTTTTATGAAATTAGATGCAGAATTTGATAGGAGAAATTTTATGCCATTGCTATTTAATCTATTACAAACATCTCTTAGCCTAAGCTGATCCCTCTCACTCCATCCACCCTGCACGTATCCTGTAAAATTAGAACTCTCTGAAATAGGATGATACGGAGGATCTAAATACACAAATGAGTTTGTTGGTATATCTCTCAAAATTACCTCATAATCACCATTTGATATTTGAATCCGATCAGAATTTAAATATTTACTTACCGCCTTAATCACAGGCTCATTGACAATATTTGGATTTTTATATTTCCCAAATGGAGAATTAAATTCCCCGGCATTATTAACCCGATATAATCCATTATAGCAAGTTTTATTGAGATATATAATCCGTGATGCTCGCTCGATAGTGGTAAGATTTTTAAAAAGAGGTTGTCTATCCATAGAGCGAATTTCATAAAAATACTCTGACGTATTTTTATGTTTCTTTAAATCCTCAATAAGTTCATTGGGATTGTCCCTTATAACCGTATAAACATTGATCAACTCTTCGTTATAATCATTTATAACTGCTTGTTTTGGCTGGAGTTCAAAAAATAAAGCTCCGCCTCCGATGAATGGCTCATAGTAGGGACGATTCGCTACCCCTTTGGGTAACATCTTTCTAATTTCTGGAATAAGTTGTCTTTTTCCTCCAACCCATTTCAAAAAAGGAACTACAAGTTTATTCTTAGCCATTTTATATAAAGTCTATTATATCAGTTACAAAGGTACTACTTTTACTGATTTATCCTATAAGAATCCACAATAATTTGGTTGTGTTGATTTCAATTGCTGAGGTACAGCTAATTATTCGTTCTTAAATCCCTCTGTTTTTCCTTTGTGGCTGTATAGGTCGGCGAATGCTCTGCCGTAGCTTGTCGAATTGCTCTTTGAACCATTCGGCAATGGGCTTTCGGTCGATGGCAATAAGCAATCTCGTCCCGTCTGTGGGGTCTTTCACGACTTGAAACCCTGCCTTTTCGGTCGTGAATTTCCGTCCGTGTTCCTCCGAATAGAGTTCCCCCGCATACTCCAACGGCTTTCCCTTGACGAGCGTTGCGATCTGCCTTTCATCGAATCCCACAAGGCGGCAAAGGTTTTCGATACAGAGCATTTCACGGAAATAGGGAAACCATGCCGCCGCCTTTGCGATTACCGCTTTCAGAAACGATATTTCCTCCTTGTGTTTCGCTTCCTTGTCCGCTATCTCCCTGCCGTGCTTCTGCTGCATTTCCCATATTTGTCGGCTGTGGTCGGCTTGTATGGTCTGTATCCTATCTTGCAGGGCTTCGATGGTTTCCTCGTGGGTGGCAACCTCTCGATGCAGGACGGTGTTCTCCCTCTCCAGCGTCTTGACCTTGTTACTACCGAAAAGAGAACTGACACTCTCGGCTATGTTGGTCGCTGCGGTAGTGGCTGCGCCTTTCAGCTTCTCGGTCTGTATTTCTTTTTTCGCCCGTTTGAGTTCTTCCTGTGCCGTTTCTTTCTGCTGCTGCAAATCCATCACTTCCGCTTTGAGGCTGTCAGCGAGTTTTTTCGTCTCGTTGTAATACTGCTGCGTGGACTTGTGCCGTGCCGTTGAGCCGTCAATGCCACGCTGCAATCCGTACTTCGCCATCGCAATGGCGTATGTGTCTTGGTAGGACTTCAATTTCAACCGTGTCATAATATCATCGGCACACAGCCTTACGGTGTCGGTCGGCTTCTTGCGGTAGCGTTTCTTCGCCTGTTCCTCCCGTTTCCTGCGCTTGCGCTCCCCCTTGACGATTGGGACAAGTGTGATGTGTATATGTGGCGTTTCCTCGTCCCGATGAAGATGAGCAGCCACGATGTTCTCCTTGCCGAATATGAAGGCAAAGTAGCTCAGATTGTCGGCACACCACTCGTCCAATTTTCCTTCCCTTTCAATGCGCTCCATATCCTCGTGTGTTCCCGACACGTTGATGCGGATAGCCCTCACTTGGTTGCTGCCGATTTTGCGTGTCAGCCCCGCTTCCTCCAATCTCCGTTGGATGGCTGCCGAACGGTCTTTCACTCCATCGGGGTAGTCGATGAGTTTTCTGTTAAGGTGCGTGCGTGTGGGGTCGGCGTTCTTCGGAATGATGAAACGCTCGATGTGGGCGGTCGTTCCACTGTCGGAACCGTGCGCCTTTTCCATGTGCAATACTACAAATCCCATATATGATTTTCCTTTCTTATTTTTACTTGTGAAACAATAAACCTGACTATCTTTGAGGGCGGCGAAATGCCGTCCTCGACGGGGTGTGCAGAGGGGCTTGCCCCTTGCCTTATTGGGGAATTTTCAGCGGTACGGAGTATTGCGGCTCGGAAAATTCCCTAATAAGCTATGGTATTTTCTCCGTAAATACCCTGCGGCGTGCCGTCCGTCTGCCTTTCGGCGGTGGCTGTCCCTGCCGCCTGCTTCCCCGTAACCCCACCTTATTTTTTCCCTTTCGGGCGGTGGGTGGCGGGGTGGTCGTTTCCGTTTTCAAAGGCTCTTTTGCACGGGGCGGTCGGGTACAAGGTTTTCCCGATAAATACGCTCGCAGCGAAGCGAGAGGAAGATTTATCGGGAAACGGCGCAGCCGCTTGACCTTTTAGCCGACATAAAGCCCCGTGCTTGCTTTGCCTTTGTAAACGGGAATGATTGTTCCGCTTTGCTGTGCTCGGAAAATCGAATCTGCGTATCTGCACATAGTCGGTTGTTAATGGATTGACTGACTTACAGATTCAATGATTCCAATACGACAGTACGACACGGCTTCATGACGATATGACTGCTTGACTGCCGACATTCAGCGAAAGAAAAATCAAGCTGTTCTCTTTTCGCCCGTGTATAATCCTTTCCAACAACACTTTGCGGACTTTCGCCGCCCCGAACGACTCGATACGGAAAGCGAGGGCGGCTATCGTTTCGAGGTTGTAAACCTCCGCGCTGCATTTGTCAGACAGGCGGATGGTGCGCTTTATCTCGTGTTCCCCCACAACTCTGCTTTTGCATAGTGCCCTTATACCTGCACGGAATGTCGGGGCGACAACCCCGAACAGCTCGCAGATTTCCCACTCGGTCATGGCAATGGAGCCTGTATCGGTCGGCAGGGCGATATTGCCCCGTCCGTCCATCGTGATAATGTTCCTTTCTTCTTTCATCGGTATTCTGTTTTTAATTAGATGGCTCGGCAGATATTCTTCTCCATATCCTCCAACTTGTGCGACAAGGTTTCCATGTCTTGGCTTATCTTCTGGGCGGTGATTTTGGCGTAAATTTGGGTGGTCTTTATGTTCGTATGTCCCAAAAGGCGGCTCACCGTTTCGATGGGTACGCCGTGCTTCTGTCGCACGGCGTAGCGTTCGTGTGACGTGCCACATGGTAGGTCAAACGCACCTTGAAACCGCATTGTCTGCCTATCTCTTTGAGTATCTTGTTGCAACTTCCGTTGCTCGGAACGGGGAAAACATGACCGTCCCTTGCCAGCCCCTTGTATTTCTCCATGATACGCTTGGGAACGTCCAAAAGACGGATGTTCGATTCGGTGTTGGTTTTCTTTCTTCGAGTGATTATCCAAAGGTTGCCGTCGAAGAATGTTTGCAGGCGGTCAATGGTGAGGTTCTTCACGTCCGAATACGCCAAACCCGTGAACACGGAAAAGACGAACAAGTCCCGTACAAGTTCATGGGTGGCGTTCTTCATCGGTGCGTCCATGAGCGTCTGTATCTCCGTTTGGGTGAGGTAGCCCCTATCCACGCTTTCGGGAGAGTTGATATATCCCGCAAAGGGGTTGAACGGCAAACGCCCGTCGTTCCTCGCAATGGAAACGATGTGTTTCAACACAATCATGTAGCCCCACACGGTATTGGTGCGGCATTTCTTCTCCGTGCGTAAAAATACTCGAAATCGTTGATGAATGTGAGGTTGAGTTCCTTTAACGGGATGTCCTCACGCTTGTAGGCATGGGGCAGAAACTCCCGAATGTGGTTGCAGACCGTCCGATAACGGGTAAATGTCCCCTGCGCCCTGCTGTGCCCGACTTTCTTCTCAAACTCGGCGTTGTGCTGCTCGAACAGCTTCAACAAGGTTTCCTGCTTGACGCCGATACCGAGATAGGCGTCTTTGAGTTTGGCGGCGGTAACATAACCGTCCGTCTGCATCAGTTCTTGATAACGGCGGTTTACATCCACACGGATTTTATCTACCGCAAGGTTGATTCTCTGCGCTTCGACGCTCTTGCCCAAAGCACGGCTGTTCTTCACGTCCCACAACCGTGGGGGAACATCCATCTTGCAACTGAACTGTTTAATCTCGCCGTCCACCGTGATACGGCACATCAGAGGCAGGTTGCCGTTCGGCTTCTCGCTGCCTTTCTTCACGTAAAATAATATCTTGAATGTACTACGCATAACTCACTCCTTTTTTTGGTTACAAAATTAGTTATTAGTGAGTTACCGACAGCGATGCAAATCGACGCAAAACACAGAAACAGAACTATTTAGCAAGAAATCTGCACCCGTTACGGGAGTAATGAGGTGGTAACTGAACTCTTGCGCAGTTTGGCTTTATATTGGCTTCCAGTTGGCTCTGCTCTATAGAAAAACAAAGCGTAACGAACGCTGTTTCAGCTAATTCGCTACGCTTTGCCCAAATTTACTATTTCGCTATGTGTTATTTTAGCAAGCTCCTCGAAACTCTATACAAGTCACCTCTTAGGGTATATGCATCTATCTTAAGTATGCCTTACATTATTTTACAACAAAGTAATAAAATCCTATTTCAACAGACGGTACTCAATGGAAGTCGCTCGGACATCACATGAAAGGGAAGAACATCTTTTCGCAGAAAACGTTCTGAAAGGCCGCGACGGACTCCAGCGGGCAATGCTCCACAAGGGACAGTATGCCTTCCACCTCGGTCTGGCGGGAACGAAAAAGAAGTTCCTTGGCTCCGGCCAAAGAGGAGTTGGGAAGCTTGTGGAAACGCTCCCTGCTGAACTGCTCGAACATGCCAAGCTGCTGCATCTTCCCTATATTGATATAATAGCCCAGACCTCCCGTGATATAAATGTTCTCTATGTCGTCGGCAACGATTCCGGCCTGTTCCATGAGAATGTCCACACCAGCGGCAAGAGCGGCCTTGGCCAACTGAAACTCACGAACGTCCCGAATGTCCAAAAACACATTGTCGTCGAAATAGAAGCGGGTAGGGAGGGCATCCGCCTGAGAATCCGTGGCTGTGCCGTTGCCGCCACAAGCAACACTACAGGCTGAGACAGTAGCGACATCCTGTGCTGCAACATCTGTAAATGCGCCTGCAAAGTCTATGATTCCGTTGGAAAAAAGGTAATGTACCGCCTCCACAAGACCGCTGCCACAGAAACCGCGCGGGGCGACATCGGCCACAGTATGCATCAGCGGACGGCCGTCGGCACCGCCATCTATGGCATAGACGGCCCCATCCATGGCACGCATGCCGCAAGTGATGTTGATGCCCTCAAAGGCCGGACCGGCCGCAGTGGAGGCACAGAGAATACGGTCGCGACAACCGAGAGCCATTTCGCCATTGGTGCCAAGGTCTATGAGCAACTGCCAACTGCCACAATGTTGCATGCCGCAGTGATGTATGCCACAAAGAACATCGCTCCCGATGAAGTGCGTGATATTGGGAAGGAAGAGGACATTACTGTCAGGAGGCAGGTTCGGACTCAATTCGGACGGCAAGAAGGATATGCCTTCGTTATGAGGCGAGCAGAATGGAGCCACGGACAAAGGACCGAGATCCAAGGCGGCAAAGATATGATGCATGACGGTGTTGCCTGCAATGACCACCTGGCGCACTTGGCCAGCCTCGCCATTGCGACACAGGCGTTCTATGATGGCTGAACCGATGAAGTCGCATGTCAACGATGAAAGCTCCCTCAGGTTCTCCTCCGAGCGCATGCAATAGGAAATACGGGAAATGATGTCCGCCCCGTAGGCGACCTGCGGGTTTATCCCGCTTTCGGTACGTAACACCGTACCTGTCTCCATATCCACCAACTGCCCGACGACGGTCGTGGAACCGAGGTCTATGGCTATCCCCAGGCCCTTCTCCGGCACAAAGGAGAGGCAGCAATCATCGGCAGTAATACTCATGGCACCGCGAGGAATGCGTATGACTATGTCATCCTCCACCTTGCTCATACAAGCCAGACGCCACGAGGATCCGAAACCCTTGTCACGCAGGATAGCGGCATGGGCTTCCGTCATGGCAATGTCACCGGAAAGCAGTTCCACACGGCAGTTGCCGCAACGTCCGCAGCCTCCGCACGGAAACTCAACATCGGTTTGCCGCAATGCCTCCATCAAGGAATATCCGTGAGGCACGGACAATTGCTTGCCTACTGGTTCTATGACGATTGTATGCTCCATGGTATAAGTTCTTGATTAAACCCTGTTGCTCTTATAGGCACAATGTTCCAGGAAGCAGTCAGCGCACCCGCTCTTACGGTAGACCACGTCCTTGCCTATGCCTATGAGTCCGCTTAGCGACTTGGACGGACGCATCAGCATGGATTCGGAGAGGTCCACGCACCTGTCGCCTTCCGGCAACAGGGAAAGCAATATGCTTTGGTCTGTCAGCGGCCAGCCGCAGTATCCGGGTCCCCAGTTAGAGGTAATCCCACCCTCCGCATGAGCCGCCCTGACGGTCTCCTTCAGTTCCTCCATGACAACGTCCACCGCATGGTTTGCCAACAGGTCGCACCAATAGGCCGACAGATAATCCATCTGTGCGGTGTACTCGGCATAAAGTTCGGAAAGGCTGTCGCCTATTGTCATGGCAAATACGGCCATACCCGTGGCTCCAGCCATGGCCAAGGCCACTTTTTTGCCGCACGAGAGCATGCGTCCCTCCATCTCTATGCAATCTTCACCTATGGTAAAGTCGGTGACAATCCTAAAAGTCGAAGACGGATGAATGAGGCCATTGACCCTGGCCAAGACCTCATTCACCATATCCGCAAACTCGGGATCCGCCTTGGTTATCCTCAAGGCTGTTGCCGGAGCTATTGTCATAATCTTCTATTTGGACTGGTTGTACTCGTCCAATGCCTCGAAATAGGCATCGATGTTGGCCGTGGGGCAATGAGGAGGAACATCGCAACCCGTGGAAAGGACATAGTTCGAATGTCCATCCATGGCCTCCAGCAAAGCCTTGGTGGTGGCCTTTACCTTCTCGGGGGTGGCCTGCTTCATGATGCTGACAGGGTCCACATTGCCCATCACCAGTATGTCGGCCGGGCACTGGTCTATCACCCCTTTCATGTCTATGGCGTTGCCGAAATGCAAGGCTGCCGCCGTACTGTCCACCATGGCGGAGGTGCATTGCCCGGTATTGCCACAATTGTGGAGGATGACGGCAAAGGTATCGTCCTGCAAGGCATCCACTATGCGCTTGACATAGACGGAAGAGAAGGCGCGGCAATCGTCATCGGAGAGCAGGCCTGCAGCCGGTTCCGCCATGAATACGCCCTTGGCACCGAGTCTCTTCAATTCACCTGCATAGGAGATGAGGAACCTGGTACACTTATCCAGAAGTGCGTTGATGACATCAGGCTCCAAATATATGCCCACCATTATCTCGGACATGTCGTAGAGACGGCCGGCCAGGGAGAAAGGACCGATACAACCTGCAAGAATAGGACGGCCGATGTTCTCCACCGCCCTACGGCAAGCCTTAAGATACTCCGGAACACGGGCCGCCTCCAGCGAGGGCACGGCCAGCCTTTCCACCGATTCGGCATCGTACACCAGACGCCCCAGCACATTGGGAAGGTCATTTTCGTTGAACTCCACATCGGCACCAAAAGCCTCCGCCTCCACGGTGAGGTCCATTATGGTGCAGCATGCGAAAGTGGGATACTTGTCTGCCAGATACTTGATGGCTTCATAGTGGATGTCGCCATTCTTCACGGCTTCTATCACCTTGTGCCCGGTAGCCTCTATGCCGGGATGAGTGAGAACGGGAATGTTGGCACAGGTCTTGCTTGCCAGTATTTCTTTAATCCAGGGTGTCATGACTGCAACAGATATCAAGCGGTTAGTTTATTGAGTATTTCCACAAGCTCCTGAGGACCGTCGGTATAGTAGTCGGCACCTATCTGCCGTGCAAACTCCGCCGTGACAGGGGCACCGCCGACAAAGGTCTTCACTCCGGGGTTCTCGGCCTTCAGCATCTCGTTGATTTTCTCCATGTGGGTCATGGTAGTGGTCAGCAGGGCAGACATGCCCATGAATGCGCCCGGATGCTCTTTCATGGCAGCCACGAACTTCTCCGGCTTCACGTCCACGCCGAGGTCGATTACCTCGTAACCGTTGCCTTCCACCATCATTGCCACCAGATTCTTGCCTATGTCGTGCAAGTCACCGTCCACGGTGCCGATGACAAAAGTACCCTTGCGCTGCATGCCACCGTTGCCGAAGTGGCTCTTCAGATGCTTCATGGCCGTGGACATGGCCTTGGCACTCATGAGCACCTGAGGTACGTAGACCACGTTGGCCTTGAACTTGACACCTACACGTTCCATGCCGGTGATAAGGCCCTGTGAAAGAATGACAGAAGCTTCTATGCCCTCTGCTATGGCCTGTTGCGCCAGTTCATCGGCACCCGGTTCGCCCTTCATGACAGAGGCAGGAACATTCTGATTGATTTTGCCGAATTCCACGGCCTTGGCAAGTTTTTCAAGTATTTCCATAGTATAAAGTATATGTTAGCGATGGTTAGTGTTTACAATTATAGAATGCAAGGTCTATTATTTCCTAATATATGTTTAAGGTATGCGCCATACAAGTACAAGACGCACATTACCAGAAGATGTAGTATATGAAGAACAGTACAAGGAGTATGAGCGCGCTGAGTGCCTTGAATGCGCGTGTGGTACGGAACAGCTTGATGTCTATCTCTATGCTTCGCTCATGTTCCTTCCTGCATGAAGCAAGACCAAAGACCAGAATCAACAGCACGCACAGCAGGAAGACGATGCCCATACGGTCTATGAACGACACCTCTGGCAGGAAGTACATAAAGCCCGTGGAGAACACGAACGAACCTACGGCAGCCGCTATGGCACCCTTCTGTTCGGAACGTTTCCAGTAGAATCCCATCACGAAGATGGCAAGGGCGCCGGGACTAACGAAGCCGGTGAACTCCTGTATGAACTGGAAGGCCTGTTCCAGACCGGACAGCATGGGAGTGATGATTACAGCCACCACCAGGCTGACAGCTCCGAAGAGCCTGCCGATACGTATCAGCGTCTTCTCCGACGCAGACTTGTGCACATAACGGTACAGATCCATGGTGAAGATGGTGGATATGCTGTTGATCATGGATGCCAGAGAACTGACTATCGCGGCCACCAGAGCGGCAAACGTGATGCCCTTGATACCGTTGGGTATGAAGTTGTGTATCAGCCAGGGGTATGCCTGGTCAGGCTTCTCTATGTCGGCATTCAAGGCAAAGGCCACGATGCCGGGAATCACCACGATGAGGGGCAGTATCAACTTCAGGAAACCGGCAAATACCAGCCCCATCTGCGCCTCCTTGAGGCTCTTGCCGGCAAGGGCGCGCTGTATGATATACTGGTTGCAACCGAAATAGTACAACGCACTCACCCAAAGGCCGCCGCAAATCACGCCCACACCGGGCAGGAACTTGTAGTTGGGGTCGGACTTGTCCAATATCATGTCAAACTTGTCCGGCACATTCTCTATGAGCATCTCCATGCCGGCCACCATGCCCGTATGTCCGGAATAATAGTCCAGGGCAATGTATGTGGTCATCAGACCGCCGCCGATGAGGAAGATTACTTGCACCATATCCGTGAGCGCCACAGCCTTCAGCCCCCCGTATATGGCATAGATGCCGGCAAAGACGGCCAGGCAGACGATGCTGCCGAACATTGGCACCTCCACTATCTTGTTGATGGCCAAGGCTCCCAGGTAAAGTATGGAGGTAAGGTTGATGAAGATGAACACCAGCAGCCAGAAAAAAGACATCATCACCTTGACGGTGCGGCCATACCTCAGTTCCAGGAACTCGGGCATGGTGTAGATGTTCTCGCGCAGGAAAATGGGGAGGAAGAATACCGCCACCACGATAAGCGAGGCCGCCGCGATAAATTCATACGAGGCTATGCCCAGGCCTATGGCAAAGCCGGAGCCTGACATGCCTATGAACTGTTCTGCGGATATGTTGGAGGCGATAACGGACGCGCCTATGGCCCACCAGCAAAGGCTGTTACCTGCCAGGAAGTAGTCCTTGGTGTCCTTTTCTCCGCCGCCCTTCTTCTTGCCTGCTATCAGGCCGACGGCCATGATGAGGCAAGCATATGCCATGAACACGACATAATCGACAGTGCTGAAAGAATTCATAGGCTTATCGGTTTATCTGGCTATCTCGTCAAGACGTTTCTCTGTAATGTTCTCGTCATAGATGCCCACGCCTATGGTGTTGAGCATGTGGAAGAAGTTCTTCACCGGAGTGTCGAGCTGCACATGGTGCGTGGGGGCACAAATCCAGCCACCACCCTTGCCAAGCGAGTTGCGCAACCATTCATATTCCTTGTCTATCTCCTCCGGAGTGCCCATGGGCAGGGTAGACTGCACGGCCATGCCTCCGAAAAAGCAGAGCTTGTCACCGTACTTCTCGGCCAGGATTTCGGGATCCATGCACTCCGTCTGTATGGGATTGAGCACATCCAGGCCTATTTCTATAAGGTCGGGAATGATGTCGTAGTTGCAACCGTCCGTATGGTATGCCACCTTGATGTCGGGCTTGATTTCCTTCACGGACTTGATGATGTCGGCCATGCGCCATTTGAAGAACTCGCGCCACAGCTCCGGGTCTATCATCAAGGCATTCTGCGCACCCATGTCGTCTCCAAGCCATATCATGTCCACGCCGATGTGGGCCATCTTCTTGGCCACCTCCTTGTGGAAGTTGCAGGTCTCGTCCAGAATATGATTGGCCAGGTCGGGATTGATATAGAAGTCCGTCATCAATGTGTCCAGACCACGCAGCGCCCACGCCGATTCGAATATGGTGCAATGTATGCGGCCTATGATGAAGTACTCGTCGCCAAACTCGCGTACCAGACGCTCGATGTTGACATAACGCTCTGGCAGATGCGGGTCCGGAGCCTTATAGGCCATCGCCTTCTCATCATCGTCACGCAAGGGATTACGCGCAATGTTGGTATAATGTCCGGTACCGAAAGGGGTTTCATAGGGATCCACTTTCCACTCCACTCCCCACTCGTCGGTATACGGCTCGTCATTCAGATAATAGCCCGTGGACCATCCCACACTGGCCTGCAGGATGTCCTGCCCTGTAAGACGTTCCAGGTCGTATCCGTACCAATCGCGGTGATGCGGTTCGGTAAACATGGGAGGAAGGCCGAATGCATCGCGCAAACGGTCTGCGAATTCGGGTGTGAAGGTCGCCTGGAAAGGAGGACGTTCCGTGACTTCGTGATTCAAAGCCTTGATGACAATGTCTCTATGCTTCATAGTTATAGTATTTCTTTTTTTTGCAAAGATAGTGTTTGCCACTGAAAAAAAAATAAACTATCTTTGCAAAGCATGGCACTATATTTGCCGGACGACTAACATCCATCATTTATGCGCAGAAATCAAGCAGTAATCGAGAAAATAACCTACGAAACAGGGTCTTCCATCGTGGCCGTGGAGTACACGAATGCCTACTTTGCCGCGCCATTGCACAAACATCCCCAATTCGAGCTGATTCTGTTCGAGGAGGGAGACGGCCATCGCTTCGTCGGCGACCACGTGTCTCCCATCAGCGCGGGCGACTTCATCCTGCTTCCACCCAACATGTCCCACCTGTGGCTCAGTTCGGACATATATTACGACGAGGAAAACACCAAGGTATCGCACTCGGTCTATGCCCAGTTTGGAGAAAACATCTTTCCCAAGCACATGTCGGACATAGTGGAGCTGGACCATGTCCACGGCCTGCTGAAAAATTGTTCACGCGGTCTCATCTTCTCCGGTGAAGGAATAGAAGACTGCAAGCTGATTTTCCGCAAGTTGCCAGGAAGAAAAGCCATAGACCGGTGGCTGACGCTGTATGCACTATTGGACCGACTTGCCTGCCTGCACCATGAACCATTGGCCAGCAAGGAATGTGCCGTCAGCAGCTCAGGCTCAGGCAACAAGATTGTGGACAGCGTGCATGCCTACCTAAACACCAACTACAACCGTCAGGTGAGCCTTGAAGACATCGCCGCCACGATGTACATGAATCCAAGTGCCCTTTGCAGGTACTACAAGGGACACACCGGCCAGACCATCTTCGCCTACCTCTCGGAACTGAGAATCAACTATGCCATGAAACTGCTTAGCAACAGCAACCGCAACATTGCCGGCATAGCCTACGAGTGCGGATACAACAGCCTGTCGCACTTCAATCACCAGTTCCGCCGCATCACCGGTTACACACCGTCCATTTTTGTACGCATGTTCATGTAAGCTGACCCACACATTTGCCCTTGCCGAGACCATGACCTGTGAATTCACGAATACGCGCCTTTATATTCACGAATGCTCACCTGCGAATTCACGAATATGCAGGCAGGACATCGCGAAGGCTGCTTTTCGCTTGCATGAAAGTCTTTGTTTACAGAGAGTGAAACTGCCACGATGGACACGCCGCATTCCCGGCACATCCTGGTACACATACGAAAAGGCAATACACGCCAATCCACATTATTAATTATATATACAGATAGATACATATGTTGAAACAATCCCTTCTACTATTGGGTACCGCCGGCATGGCACTGGCAGCATCCGCACAAGACACCAGGCGTCCCAACGTGATTTTCCTTCTGGCCGACGACCTGGGATGGGGCGACATATCGTGCTACGGCGCAGAAAGGGTTTCCACTCCCTCCGTGGACAGCGTGGCCAATACCGGAACACGCTTCCTCAATGCCCATGCCTGTGCCAGCACCAGCACACCGTCGCGCTATGCCATCCTCACTGGCGAATACCCTTTCCGCAAGCAAGGCACAGATGTGGCCGCCGGCAATGCCGGCATGATTATCTCGCCCGAACAGTACACCCTGGCCGATGCCTTCAAACAGGCAGGATATGCCACCGGAGCCATAGGCAAGTGGCATCTGGGACTGGGAAGCCGCACGGCACAGCAGGACTGGAACGGAAAACTGGACCAGGACCTGTCCGACCTCGGATTTGACTATCACTACATCATGGCCGCCACGGCCGACCGCGTGCCCTGCGTGTTCATCGAGAACGGGCACGTGGCCAACTACGACCCCTCCGCCCCCATCGAGGTGAGCTACCGCCGGAACTTCCCCGGCGAACCTACAGGTGCCGAAAACCCGGAGGCCTTGACCAAACTGCGCCACAGCCACGGACACGACATGAGCATAGTCAACGGCATAGGCAGGATAGGTTACATGAAAGGCGGAGGCAAGGCCCTGTGGCAGGACGAGAACATTGCCGACTCCATCGCGGCAAAGGCCATAGGCTTCATAGAGGAGAACGCAGACAGACCGTTCTTCCTGTATCTTTGCACCAACGACGTGCACGTACCACGCTACCCTCACGAGCGTTTCCGCGGCAAAAATCCCATGGGTCTCCGCGGCGAGGCCATAATGCAGTTTGACTGGACGGTAGGACAGATCACCGAGGCACTCAGACGCAAGGGCCTGGAGGACAACACCGTCCTCATCATCACCAGCGACAACGGCCCCGTACTGGACGACGGCTACGACGACCATGCAGAAGAGCTTGCAGGCACACACCGCCCGGGTGGACCTTTCCGCGGAGCGAAATACAGTTCCTTCGAGGCTGGCAGCGTGATACCGTTCATAGTCAGCGGTCCGGGCATAGCGACAGGCAAGGTAAGCAACGCTCTGGTGTCGCAGATAGATGCCGTGGCCACCTTGGCACAACTGGCCGGAGTCCGGATACCGAAGGACGCGGCACAGGACAGCCGCCCATTCCTGAAGACATGGACGGGACACAGCCGGACCTCACGCCCCTTCGCCCTAAAGTACGCAGCCAACCACAATATCGTGGCACGCTCCGGCAAGTGGAAGTACATCCACCCAATGCAAGGGCCGGCCATGATTCAATGGGGACCCAAAGTGGAAACGGGAAACTCCAACGAGCCACAGCTCTACGACATGACCTCGTCTACTGACGAAACCATCAACAAGGCCAACGACCACCCTCGGCAGGTGAAAGCTTTCCAAAAGCTTATCCAAGACGTGAGCGCAACCAAGGGTTATGCGCCTGAACACCGGATAAAATAGGAATGAAGAAAAAGAAAATCGGTCACTTCCGAACGACAACGTTCCGAAGTGACCGATTTTGTCATGGGAATAATCAATATGCAAATCCGCCAGCCTTCACATACACCCTGTAGTCCTTTATCATGCCTGGAGCACCTTCCTCGGCACGAGGGAGAATGCGGAAGCCCGTGACATCATACTCCTTGCCGAGGTCTATGACCACGTGGTGGGGATAGGACGTCCCGGCCACAGTCTGCCAGAAAGTACTCTCCTGCAGATCATAGAGCTTGTCGGCCGTGCGGTTGCCACTGCGAGTCTCCTCGCTGTCGGCATAGACTATTTTCCAGTCAACACGCGGTATCTTGTGTCCCTCGGCATCCAGTATGTCAAACTCGGCCACGGCGGCGATGTCGCTACCGTCATGCGAGCTAAGGCCTTCGAGGCAGAAGAAACGGCCCTTGACCGCCGTGGTCTTGACCTCCTGCCAACCGTTGCCGCCCTGGAACGAGCCTGAGGCCACCGGGCTTTCACCCTCCAAGCGCAAGGTCTGCCCGTCGGCGCGGTGTGTCTCGGCCTCGCCGGTATATAGCATGTCCAGGATGGGCCTGGTCTGTCCGGTGACAACGAGGTCGCGTGGACCTTTCATGTCAAGGACGATTATCTCGTTCTCGCCCTTCTTCAGCCAGCAGCCAGGCATGAACAAGGTCTGCTGAGGACCAATCTCCCAGAAGCGTCCCATGGCATGGCCGTTGACCCATACCATGCCCTTGCCCCAGGACTCCATGTTCAGGAACGTGTCGGCCACCTTGTCCAAGGTGAACGTGGCACGATAGTAGGCTGGTACTGCCATGTCACCTGCCTTCTGCACCTCGGAGGCCGTGGCTTCTATGTCCTTGAAGTCACGCGTGGAGACAAAATCGTAATAGACAGGGAAGTTATAGACGGTCCAGCCTTTGAGTACCTCGGCCGTGGCATCGGAACCGCCTATCAGTTCCACCTTCCCGGTAATGCCCTTGCGGTCGTGAATGGAACGGTCGAAGTTCACACGTCCCATGGCCTCCACCAACAGGTCTATACGGGTTCCGGCCTTCAATTCTGGCAGAATGACCTCCTGCTGTCCCTTGCGACGGTCCAGGCGTGCCAGAAGCTTGCCATCGGCAAATACCTGTGTCCAGTCGTGCTGCTCGGTTATCTTCAGCACGGTTCCGGCCTGCACGTCGCGTGGCAATGAGGTGCGGTAGAGGATGCTGCCCCAGCCCTGGTCGAACTTCTCCATGGGCATGATGTCCTCGCTTTGCCTGGGTTCGGGCAAGTTGAAACAGAGGGGAGCGCATTGTGTAAAGCGGATTGCAGGTATCTCCATCACGGGAAGAGCTTCCGGCACATCTGGAAGGGTCTGGCCGGAATCAAGATAATTCGCCAGCATGTCGCGCAGGGCGAAGTACTTGTCCGTAGTCCAACCGGCCTCGCTGATGGGGGCATCATAGTCGTAACTGCTGCACATGGCAGAGTAGGAGGGGTTGTTGGCTCCGCCCCACCATCCGAAGGTAGTGCCGCCGTGCGCCATGTAGAGACTGAATGAAATGCCTTTCTCCATCATCTCGCGCAAGCCGTCCACCATGACCTTGCCATCGCGGGTCTCGTGCTTGCGTCCCCAGTGGTCGAACCATCCGCTCCAGAATTCGCTACACATGAGAGGCGCATCGGGACGAACCTCCTTCAGTCGGGAGAACTGGTCCTCGATGTTGGCTCCGGTACCGAAGTTCATTGTCCACAGAAGGTCGGGCAGGGCATTATACTCGAAAGTCGACGTCCAGTCGCACTGGAACAGCTGCACGTCAGTGAAACCGGCCGCACGCACCGTGTCGCGAATGGCGGAGATGTAAGGCTTGTCGGCAGCGTATGCTCCATACTCGTTCTCCACCTGCACCATGATGATGGGACCGCCCTTCTGTATGGTGAGGCCAGACAGCTGCTTGCCGACCTCGTGCATGAACTGTCCCACATGCTCCATGTAGAACGGGTCCAGGGTGCGCAACTGCACGCTGTCGTTCTTCAGCAACCACCAAGGCAGGCCGCCCATCTCCCATTCGGCACACACGTAAGGTCCGGGGCGGACAATCACATACATGCCATGCTTCTGGGCCAGCCGACAAAATGCGGCAATGTCCTTGTTGCCGGTGAAGTCGAAGTTGCCCGGGGTCTCCTCGTGAAGGTTCCAGAAGATGTAGATGCACAGTGTGTTCATGCCCAAGGCCTTGCACATCTCTATGCGATGCTCCCAGTACTCGCGCGGAATACGGGGATAATGCACTTCCGCCGCCTTTATCACAAAAGGCCTGCCATTCAGCAGGAAAGTATTCTTTCCCGCCTCAAACGTCCCTGGCTTGTTGCCGGTACATGCTGCCAACAGCGTTATGGCCAACAGCAATGTCAGTAGTTTCTTCATGCTTGATTAAGTTTGTTTTGAGGTAAGTATATGAGATTTGTTGGATAAAACTCATACAAAGGTATGAATAAAAACACACAATGCCATGATATGGAGCCATATAATGGATGTATGGTTACCAATGGGAATGAAAAACAATCATGGCATGGACAAAAGCTCGCTATCTCCGCAAAAATCACTATCTTTGTACATGCCTTGGACATCCTGCATTTACAGGATAGGCCACTTGCCAAATAATATACGGCCTCATCATGGCCACAGACAGCGATTTCAAACTTAACCATATTCACACTATGACAAAACGACTTTTCTTAGCAGCCATGGCCGCGTGTGCGGCACTGGCAGCATCCGCCAAGGACATCCTTGTCAACACGCCAAACACCTCCCTGTTGCTGAAAGCGGAGGAGGGACAACCCCTGCACATCAGCTACTATGGCGAACGCATCAGCGACATCAACCAGGTCTACGCCGCCTACAGCCTGTGGCAACCCGCCTATCCTGCCTTTGCTGGCGGAGGCAGCAATTCCTATGCCCTCAGCGTCAGGCACGCGGATGGCAACATGAGCACCGAACTGGTCTATGTCGAGGACAAACAGACGACCGAGACCAACTCCACGCTCTACACCATCAGCATGAAGGACAAAGCCTATGATCTGCTGGTGGACGTATGCTACCGCGCCTATGGCAACAGCGACGTGATAGAGACATGGACCGAGATACACAACCAGGAGAAGAAGCCCGTCACCCTGCTGAAATATGCCAGTGGCTTCCTGCCGATGCGCAAAGGCAATGCATGGGTAAGCCACCAGCACGGCACATGGGGAGCGGAAGCATATATCTATGAAGAACCGTTGCAGAACGGCTTGTTCGAGGTGTTCGAGGCCAACGGGGCCCGCAATGCCTTCTCCAGTCGTGCCAACATAATGATTTCACTGGACGGCAAGCCGCGTGAAAACGAAGGACGCGTAGTGGGCGCCGTGCTCTGCTGGAGCGGTCCCTACCGCTTCTCAATAGACACGCCAAACCAAAGCGAGCATCATTTGACCGTAGGTATCAACGAGGCAAATTCCGCCTACACGCTGAAAAAAGGCGAATCCTTCACCACTCCTCCACTGGCTCTCTCCTACAGCACCGAAGGCATGGGTGGCGTTAGCCGCAGTTACCACCGCTGGGCACGCCTCAACAACAAGGTGCACAACGGTACGGCAACCCGAAAGATCCTGCTGAACAGCTGGGAGGGGGTATATCTCAACGTCAGCCAGGACGGCATGGAGAAGATGATGGACGGCATCCGCGACCTGGGCGGCGAGCTCTTTGTTATGGACGACGGATGGTTTGGAGACAAATATCGCCGTACTCGCGACAATTGTGCCCTGGGCGACTGGGTGACGGACACAGTGAAGCTGCCCCTCGGCATCCCCGCACTGGAAAAAGCCGCAACCGAACGCGGCCTGAAGTGGGGTATATGGATAGAGCCAGAGATGACCAACACCAAGAGCGAATTGTATGAGAAGCATCCGGATTGGATCATCTGCCATCCCAAACGCACTCCCTTGACCGGCCGAGGAGGCACCCAGCTGATACTGGACATGAGCAACCCGAAAGTACAGGATTTCGTCTTCGACGTCGTGGACAGGCTCATGAAGGAAACACCGAACACATATTACATGAAGTGGGATGCCAACTGCGACATATCCAACTTCGGCTCACACTACCTCACGGCTGACGAGCAGAGCCATCTGTATGTAGACTACCATCGCGGACTGCAAAAGACACTGGAGCGAATACGTGCCAAGTATCCAGACCTCGTTCTCCAATGCTGCGCCTCCGGCGGAGGACGCGTGAATTATGGCCTGATGCCGTACTTCGACGAATTCTGGGTCAGCGACAACACCGACGCGCAGCAACGCCTCTTCATACAATGGGGCACCAGCATGTTCTTCCCGTCCTGTGCCATGGCCCAGCACGTGAGCGCATCGCCCAACCACCAGACCGGACGCGTAATTCCCCTGAAGTTCCGTTTCGACGTGGCCATGACCGGACGCCTGGGCATGGAGATGAAACCCAGCGACCTCACCGAGAAGGAACTGGCCTATGCCAAGAACGCCGTGGCCACGTACAAGGAGATTCGCCCCATAGTCCAGCAGGGCAACCAGTATCGCATACTGTCTCCATATGACAAGACAGGCTATGCTTCGGAACTGTATGTCACCGACGACAAGTCCGAGGCCGTGTTCTTTGCCTACAAGTTCGAGCATTACATCAACCAGGCGCGCCCGCGCTTCCACTTCGCAGGTCTTGACCCCGATGCCACATACCGCCTGACGGAACTTTGCCGCAACGGCAATGCAGATCATTGGGAAGGGCGGACTCTCACAGGCCGCTTCCTGATGCAACAGGGCGTGGAGATAGCACTGAACGGACAGTTCGCCTCCAAAGTCATACGCCTGACCAAGCAGTAGTCAATTCATAACACATAATTCATACAGTCATGAACATATACATGAAAGCATGCCTGGCCATTGCCTGCTGCCTGCCATGGGAAGCGGAAGCGCAAACAAATACCGGTGTCACGCTTCCGGCCATATTCACCGACCACATGGTGCTGCAGCAGCAAAGCCAGGTGCCGGTATGGGGCTGGGGAGACGCCAGCGCCACCGTGAAAGTAGTGGGCAGCTGGAACACGGCGGACACAGTTTCCACACAGGTGGACGACAACGGACATTGGATGGTAAGACTCCCTACCGGACAGTACGGAGGACCATACACCCTGGAGATTCTCTCCACAGAAAACATAGTGGTGAATGACGTAATGCTCGGCGAGGTATGGCTGTGCAGCGGTCAGTCCAACATGGAATGGACTCCAAACAATGGCATAACGGACGGGCAGAAGGAGATAAACGAAGCCTCGTATCCGGGAATAAGGTTCTTCAGCCTTAAGAAGCGTGGCAGCCGGACACTGCAGGAGGATTGCCGGGCGCAATGGGAACAATGTACGCCCGATGTGATGCGCCGTCGCAGTGCCATAGCCTATTTCTTCGGGAGGGAACTCCACCGCAACATGGACAATGTGCCAGTAGGCCTGATAGTGTCGGCATGGGGCGGAACACCGGCAGAGGTATGGGTACCCAAGGACTCCGTGATGAGGTATCCGAGGATTGCGGATGCCCTGCTTCCACAAACCTATCCTTGGTGGCCCACGCAACCCGGAGTACTCTACAACGGCATGGTGCACCCGCTCATGCCCTACGGCATAGCCGGTGCCATCTGGTATCAGGGCGAATCCAACAGAGACAACCCCTCGTCATACCTGCAACTGATGAAGGAACTGATAGCAAGCTGGCGAACAGGCTTCGGGCACGAGTTCCCGTTCTACCTGGCACAGATAGCACCATACAACTACAACGTCCGGAACAACGGCCCGGCTTTGGTACGCGAGGCTCAGGAACGCATCACACACGAGGTTCCTCACACGGGCATGGCCGTGACCGTGGACTTGGGCGACCCGGGCAACATACATCCTGCACGCAAGCAGGAGGTGGGCACACGTCTGGCCTCCTTGGCACTGGGACAGCACTACGGGCTGGCCGGCATAGAGTTCATGAGCCCCACATACAAGAGAATGATGGTAAAGGGGAGCAAGGCAATAATATACTTCAACCATGCAGGACGAGGCCTGACATGCCCCGACAAGGAGATACGCGGCGTGATGATAGCAGACGAGGGCGGACACTTCGTGCCTGCCAAGGCAAGCATCAAAGGCAACACGCTGGTGGTTTCCTCGCCCGAGGTGAAGGTTCCTGTGGCAGTACGCTATTGCTTCGACGATGCCACACCGGGCAACCTGTATCATCGCGACGGACTGCCTGTGGCCCCGTTCCGCACCGATGGCGGAAAGTAAAACGAGACCTTTTTATGGCACACCTTATATATATCTAATGTATGGCACGGAAAATACTCTTGGCAGGCACGTTGCTTTCATGCCTTGGAACATTGGCACAAAACACCGTGAGCCTGCGGGATTTGGATTTGTCACACGTATGGCAGGAATATGGAGAGGTACAGGCAGGAAAAAACGTGTCCGGAGAACAAGCCTCAATCAAGGGCAAAGCATACACAGATGTCATAGGCACCCATGCCCGCAGCGTGCTGAAGGTGAACCTGCACCGGGACGCCACCATCTTCCGTGCACAGGCAGGTGTGGCGGATTGTAATGAGGACTTGGACGACCCCAATGTAATCTCCGTGCCCATGGTGGACGGGAACAAGCTGTATTTCCGAAAAAACGGAGACGATAAACAGTTCATAGGCCTCGCCGGCAAAAGCGACAAGATAGCCAGCGGCACGGTATGCTTCGTGATAAAGGGAGACGGCAAGGAACTGTATCGCAGCCCGGTAGTGCGCGGCAAGTCCTCACCTGTGGACATCAAGGTTGACATTTCCGGTGTGGGCATCCTGGAACTGGAAACCCTGCCTACCGAGGACGGACCCTCGGGAGACAACGCCTTGTGGATAGAACCTACCATTGAATACAATACAAAGAAGCCGGCCACCGTGGATGCCGGTTATGCCGGAGAAGGACCGGCCATGACGGCAGAGACGACACGCACGTTAGGTAAGAAGATTGCCAAACTGCCCGTGTATGACGCGCTGAACTCCACACGCACAGGCTTCGACTGGCTGCTGACCCCGCAGAAGTCCAAGGCAGACATCTATGCCTCTGCCGACGGAAAGGGCATCGTCGTGGCCAACGCCATGGTGTCGCGCACATTCCGCATCTTCCCCAACCTGGCCACGACGGACTTCGTAAACCGCATGACCGGAGAGAGCATGTTGCGTGCCGTCAGCAGCGAGGGCAGCGTGTCCATAGACGGACGGCGGTATTCGATAGGCGGCCTCGCCGGACAGCCCGAACGTGCCTATGTCAAGGACGAGTGGATAGACCGGATGACCACGGTACCAGGCTCCTTCATGGTAGAAGATCTGGAAATCCGGCCCATAGAAGAGAGCATCAAGTGGGCACGCAGCCGTTGGGCCTTGAACAAGAAAGCGGCCACCGGCAAGGAGGCTGTCTTCCACCTGCGCGGACAAAAGGAGCTTAGCGAAGTGACCATGAAACTCATCGTGTCAGTCTACGACCATATCCCTGTCATCCGCAAACGATTCGAACTGACGAACGGCTCCGCCATGCCCATCAACGTGGACGAATTCAAACTGGAATACCTGGCTTTTGCCGAACCGGAATCGCCAGGTGGCGGCAATCCCGCAACCTTCATGCTGCCAAACATCCACGTCGAAAGCGACTATGCATGCGGAGGCAGCTTCACCGAAAAGGAGACGGACATAACGGAGAAGTGGGTGGAAGACCCCGAGTACACCTCGCAACGCAATTACCTGATGCAGACGCCATGCATCCTGGACGTGTCGCCCAGGATGGGGCCAGATCAGAAGGTGCTGCCCGGGGCCACGTTCCGCTCCTTCAGCGTGTTCGAAATGCCCTTCGACAGCTACGACCGTGAACGCAAAGGCCTCTTCACCCGACGAATGTACCGCACCATAGCTCCATGGATTACAGAAAACCCCATCTTCCTCCACCTGACTTCCAGCAACCCGGAAACGGTGTATCGTGCCATAGACCAGTGTGCCGAGGTAGGATATGAGATGATAATCATGAGTTTCGGTTCCGGAGCCAATGCCGAGGACATCTCGGACGAGAACATAGCCAAATATAAAGGCATCGTGGACTATGCACGCGAGAAAGGCATAGAAATAGGATGCTATTCACTGCTGGCAAGCCGATGGATCAGCGACGAAGTGGACTGCATCAACCCCAAGACAGGCAAACGCGGAGGCATGACCTTCGGCAGCTCCCCCTGCCTTTGCAGCGACTGGGGAGAGGAGTATTTCCATAAGATAAAGACTTTCTTCGAGAAGACGGGCATGCGTTGCTTCGAGCACGACGGCTCGTATCCGGGCGACTTCTGCGCCTCCAAGGGGCACTCACATCACAAGGGACTTGAAGATTCGCAATGGAACCAGTTTTATAAGATAACCGGACTTTACCACTGGATGTGCGAAAACGGCATATACCTGAACGTCCCGGACTTTTATCTGCTCAACGGCAGTACCAAGGTGAGCATCGGCTACCGCGAGACCAACTGGTCGTTGCCACGCGACCGACAGCTCATACACACGAGACAGCTGAATTACGATTGCACGTGGGAACGCGCCCAGTCCTCGTTGTGGAGCTTCGTACCCCTGGTACAATACCACGGAGGCGGGGCGGCCGCCACTCTGGAACCGCTGAGCGAGCACCTCTACGAGTACAAGACTCTGATGTTCCAGAACTATGGCGCGGGAGTACAGGCCTGTTACCGCGGCCCAAGGCTCTACGACACGCCTGAAACCAAACAAGTGGTGGTGGACATCATCTCATGGTATAAGAAGTACCGCAACATCCTGAACAGCGACATCATACACCTGCGCAAGCCCGATGCGCGCGACTGGGACGGCATCATGCACGTGAACCCGGACGAGAAGGAAAAGGCCCTGGCCATGTTCTTCAATCCTACCGACACAGACATCACGCGCACCATCACCCTGCCCCTATACTACACCGGACTGGAGCGCAACGCCAGCATACGAGAGCAGGAGGGCACTCCAAGGAACTATACTCTTGATTCCGACCGCTCCGTTACCCTGGAAGTCAAGATTCCGGCCAAGGGCTACACATGGTACGTAGTTGAATGAATGTCAACGTCGATATGCCAACCGCATATCGACGTTGTATATTTATGCACCCGGCACTTTTCCTCGTTCCATCGCAATTTAGTCCACACCGGATTACGGGCACGTTCCAGTTATGACAAGAACGAGACAAAGCGATGTCAATGGTGTGAATTCGCGAATTCACGAACGAGAATACACGATGATGCAAACCGGACTTCCTTATGAAAAACGGCCGGATATCCCGAGAATCGAGTATTTACATTGCGAAGGCTGTGCACCGTTCAAAAACAGATTCTCGCAAGCCGCTCATAACAAGCATTTTGCAAACGCCATGCTTTCGGCAACCGGCCGAACAGGGATTGTTTTCATGCCATTTTGGCTTCATTACCCCCGTATATGACTGACAGACGACAGCCTCCACCGTAAATCCGGCAAAACAGACGGAACGCCCCGAGAATCCGTATTGCATATTTAAGCGCATACCAAGCCCGTCTGTCGTATCCGAAATAAGACCATACCACCACTCCACACGCGCTATCGGGAAGGCACACAATCATCGCGGTTGTGCGCCTTCATGGCGTAAATAAAGACGATTTTATTTTGCGTTACGCTTACTATATCGTACCTTTGCACTCGGAATAATCAGCATAATATATTTAAGATGAGAGAGTACGACTTCCGCAGCATCGAAGCCAAGTGGCATGCCCGTTGGGTGGCCAACAAGACATACCATGTGACCGAGGACGAGACAAAGAAGAAGTTCTATGTCCTGAACATGTTCCCCTATCCAAGCGGGGCCGGCCTGCACGTGGGACATCCCCTTGGCTACATAGCAAGCGACATCTATGCCCGCTTCAAGCGGCAGCAGGGCTACAACGTGCTCAATCCCATGGGCTACGACTCATACGGACTGCCAGCCGAACAGTACGCCATACAGACTGGACAGCACCCCGAAACCACCACGTTCCGCAATATCGACCGCTATCGCGAGCAACTGGACAAGATAGGCTTCTCCTTCGACTGGGACCGCGAGATACGCACCTGCGCCCCGGGCTACTACCATTGGACGCAATGGGCATTCCAAAAGATGTTCCAGTCCTACTTCTGCACCGCGGCAGGCAAGGCCATGCCCATAGACTCCCTGATCAAGCACTTTGAGGCCAACGGCACGGAAGGCATCACGGCAGCATGCAGCGAGGAACTTTCGTTTACAGCAGCCGAATGGCAGGCTATGGGCGAAGAGGAGAAAAGCCGCGTGCTGATGAACTACCGCATAGCTTTCCTGGGCGAGACGATGGTGAACTGGTGTCCCAAACTGGGTACCGTGCTGGCCAACGACGAGGTCATCGACGGTGTGAGCGAGCGTGGAGGCTATCCCGTGGAGCAGAAGAAGATGCGCCAATGGTGCCTGCGAGTAAGCGCTTATGCACAACGCTTGCTGGACGGCCTGCAGACGCTGGAATGGAGCGACAGCATAAAGGAGACCCAGAAGAACTGGATCGGTCGCAGCGAGGGTGCCGAGATACGCATCCGGGTGGCCGACAGCAACGTGGAGTTCACCATCTTCACTACACGTGCAGACACCATGTTCGGCGTGACGTTCTTCGTTCTCGCTCCTGAAAGCCAATTGGTACAGCAGCTTACCACCCCAGGGCAAAAGGACGAGGTGGAGAAATACTTGGCCTACGTGAAAGGACGCACCGAGCGCGACCGCATGATAGACCACACCGTCACAGGTGTCTTTTCCGGTGCATACGGCATCAACCCCATCACCGGGGACAAGTGCCCGATATACATCTCCGAATACGTTCTCGCCGGCTACGGCACGGGGGCCATCATGGCAGTTCCAGCGCACGACTCGCGCGACTATGCCTTTGCCCGTCACTTCAACCTGCCCATCATCCCGCTCATCGAGGGCGCGAACATCAGCGAGACGAGCTACGATGCCAAGGAGGGTATCGTGATGAACTCCCCGGTGGAAGGCAAGACGGCATTCAACGGCTTCTCCCTGAACGGACTGAGCGTCAAAGAGGCAATCGAGGCCACGAAGAGGTTTGTCAGCGAGAACGGTCTGGGACGCGTAAAGGTGAACTTCCGTCTGCGCGACGCCATCTTCTCACGCCAACGCTACTGGGGCGAACCTTTCCCCGTATACTACAAGCACGGCATTCCCTGCATGATTCCCGAGGAATGCCTGCCTGTGGAACTGCCGCAGGTAGAGAACTTCCTGCCGACGGAGAGCGGAGAGCCTCCTTTGGGCAATGCACAAATCTGGGCCTGGGACGAGACCAGCCGCAAGATCGTGGACAAGGCCCTGATAGACGAAAAGACCGTATTCCCGCTGGAACTATTCACCATGCCAGGATTTGCAGGGTCCAGCGCATACTACCTGCGATACATGGACCCGGACAACACCCATGCGCTCGTGGACGACAAGGTGGCAGCATACTGGCAGAACGTGGACCTATACGTGGGCGGCAGCGAGCATGCCACCGGCCACCTCATCTACTCCAGGTTCTGGAACAAGTTCCTTTACGACCTCGGTATCAGCATGCAGGAGGAGCCTTTCCGCAAGCTCATCAACCAGGGCATGATACAGGGAAGAAGCAACTTCGTGTTCCGCATCAAGGACACCAACACCTTTGTCAGCCTTGGCCTGAAGGACCAATACGACACCACTCCCATACATGTGGATGTGAACATAGTGAAGAACGACATCCTGGACGTGGAGGCCTTCAAGGCATGGCGCCCGGAATATGCCACGGCGGAGTTCATCCTTGAGGACGGCGACAAGTATGTCTGCGGATGGGCTGTGGAGAAGATGTCCAAGAGCAATGTTCAACGTGGTCAACCCTGACATATAGTGGAACGATACGGTGCCGACACCCTGCGTCTCTATGAGATGTTCCTCGGTCCGCTCGAGCAGAGCAAGCCATGGGACACGAACGGCATAGACGGTTGCCACCGTTTCCTGAAGAAGTTCTGGCAACTATTCTGGGACAAGGACGGCAACCTGCAGGCCGATGCGTCGGAGCCTACGGCAGAGAACATGAAGACCCTGCACAAGCTCATCAAGAAGGTCACGGCCGACATAGAGGCATTCTCCTACAACACGTCCATATCCGCCTTCATGGTGGCCACCAACGAGCTGACGGCACAGAAATGCCGCAGCCACGAGGTATTGGTACAGATGACCGCCCTGTTGGCACCCTTCGCTCCGCACATTGCCGAGGAACTGTGGGAGGCCATGGGCTGCGATGGCAGCGTGTGCGACGCACAATGGCCTGCATTCGACGAGAAGTACCTCGTGGAGAGCAGCATACAGCTTGGCGTGCAGTTCAACGGCAAGGTACGCTTCTCCATGCACTTCCCTGTCGACGCCACACCGGAAGAGATGATACAACTGGCCACCTCTGCTCCCGAAGCGCAGAAGCATCTGGAGGGCAAACAGATAGTGAAGACCATTGCCGTGCCCAAACGCATAGTGAACATCGTGGTGAAGTAACCCCCATACACGGAACCTGCAAACCAACATAAGGAGTCCAATGAAGACCACAGCAGCACTGGCCGAGCAACGGGAACGATTGCAAAGCCGCCTTCGCAAGTACCACATCCTGGACCTGATAAAGGACCTGATATTTATCAACCTTGGCATGGCCATCTATGATGTGGGATGGGCATTGTTCCTGTTGCCATACAAAATCACCACCGGCGGTGGAGCCGGCTTGTGCGCCATCGTGCAATACGCCACCGGCTTTCCCATGCAATACAGTCTGCTGATGGTGAATGCAGTATTGCTGTTGCTGGCCTGGTGGCAACTGGGGATCAACTTCACACTGAAAAGCCTCTATGCAGTCCTGTCGCTGACACTGTATCTCCAGATAGGTCAGGACATTGTAGGTGAACCGGCTTACGGACTGTGGCAGGTATTGGGCGAAAACCAGGAAGGCATGGCCTGCATCCTGGGTGCCATACTCAACGGCATCGGCATTGGCATGGTCTTCATGAGCGGAGGCAGCACAGGCGGATGGGACATAATAGCCTCCATAGTAAACAAATACAAGAACGTGAGCATAGGACGAGTGCTGCTGTACCTGGACCTCTTTGTCATAGGCAGTTGCTACTTCCTGTTCCACAGTTGGCAGATGGTGGTATTCGGTTATGTCACCCTGGTGATATACACCTTTGCCGTGGATACGATGATAAACTCGTCCAAGCAGGACATACAGTTCACCATCTATACCCTGCACCATGATGTAATGGTAGAATCCATCCGTGCCAATACAGGACACACGGCCACACTGATGTTCGGCGAGGGGGGCTTCACGCACAATCAGATGAGGGTGGTGGTAACCATCGTGCACAAGAGCGAACAGGTAAACATATTGCGCCTGATACGCGACACAGATCCCGACGCATTTGTCACATTTCACCGTGTGGAGGGTGCCTTCGGCAAAGGTTTCAACGTAATCAAAGCATAGAAAGGACAGAAATATGGTGAAGTTTGAATGGAGTGACATAATCCCGTCAGGCAAGGATTTGCTGATGATGGCCAGCGGTCTGATTGTGTATGCAATAGGATTCTCTTGTTTCATCCTGCCTTACGAGATGACCAGCGGTGGGGTCTCCGGAATAGGAGCCTTGATATACTATGTCACGGGATTTCCGCCGTCCTATAGCTATTTCATAATAAATGTGGCTCTGCTGGCCTTTGCCCTGAAGATATTGGGAGTGAAGTACACGGTGAAGACCCTCATAGCCACTGGCATGATTTCTTTGCTCATAGGCGTGGGCCAATCCCTTGTCACAAGTGAGACCGGTGAATTGTACAAGGTTGTGGGCGAACAAAAGTTTCTGGCCTGCGTATTGGGCGGCTTGTCCGAAGGCATAGGTCTCGGACTGGTATTCCAGGCTGGAGGCAGCACAGGCGGTTCGGACATAATAGCCTCCATCATCAACAAATACAAGCCCATCAGTTTGGGACGTGCCTTGCTGATGATAGACATCTTCATCGTATCACTCAACTGGTTTGTCCTGCGCGACATGGAAACTCTGGTAATGAGCTACTGCATGATGTTCATAGCCATCAACATGATAGACTATGTCATAAACGGCGCAAGGCAAAGCGTGCAGTTCATAATCATCTCCGAGAACTACGAACAGATTGCCATACGCATCAGCAACGAGCTGGACCGCGGTTGCACCATCCTTGAGGGGCACGGATGGTACAGCAAGCAGAAGCGTCCCGTACTGCTGGTCATGGCCAAGAAGTTTGAACGCAAGGACATCTTCGACCTCATCCACAAGGAAGACCCCAACGCCTTTGTCTCAATGTCCAACGTGGAAGGCGTATTTGGAGAAGGATTCGACCCCATAAAAAAATAACAACCCATCAGGTGGTGAAAAGAACAACGGCATATCGTGCCTGCGGCTTTCACCACCTGTTTCATTATACACCCCTATATGGTATTCGCTACAAACAACGAACACAAACTGAGAGAAATACGTCAAATACTTGGCGACAGGACAGAGATACAGAGCCTGTCAGAGATAGGTTGCACCGAGGACATTCCAGAGGACAGCGACACACTGGAGGGCAACGCCCTGCAGAAAGCCCGTTATGTGGCCGTGAAGTACGGTGTGGATTGTTTTGCCGACGACACAGGGCTGCACGTGGACGCACTTGACGGTGCTCCTGGCGTATACACGGCCCGCTTCGGCTCCATGAACGGTTTTGGAGACAGTCACGATGCACAGGCCAATATCAAGTGTCTGCTGTCCAAGATGGAGGGCAAGAAGAACCGTATGTGTCGGTTCCGTACCGTAATAGCCCTGGTCCGGCACACAGGCCACGGAACCATGGAAGAACATCTTTTCGAGGGCACAGTCGAAGGCAAGGTGGTGACAACCTTGCGCGGCACCAACGGATTCGGATACGACCCCGTCTTTGAGGTGGAGGAGACGGGGCTGACATTTGCGGAAATGGGAAGCGAAGGCAAGAATGCCGTCTCACATCGTGCACGCGCCGTGGCACAGCTGGCAGCATTCCTAAGACAGTGAATTATAGATTTGTCCGCAACATAATAGGCGTGATACGCCATAAATCAAACACACTTATATATACACATGACAAAACAACGTACTTCATTCCTAAGCCATGCCATGGCCATGCTGTTTGCGATGGCCGCAGTTCCTGTCATGGCACAGACACATGAACTGGCAGTTCCGCTGGCCGGCAACGCCTATGTCACACAACGTGCCGACGGGACACGCATTTCCGAGCACGGCGTGCGCAACTGGGACAATCCACAGACCATGGTGAGCACTTATTTCCATATCCAGAAACCGCAAACCCTGACCATATCCTTGCGTGGCCGCGGCCATGCCACCGTACTCATGACGTGCAACGGCAAGAAACAGAAGGTACGATTCGACTCGGACGAGGCAGTCAAGGCCGGCAGCCTTAAAGTGAAAATAAAAAAAGCCGGGTATGTCCGCGTTGACCTCCAAGGTGTGAAGCGCGAGAACGAACACTACGCAAATGTCAGCGACCTGCTGGTAACATACGAAGACGGACAGTTGACATGCGTGCGAGATTTCTCCAACTATTGGGGACGCCGCGGACCGTCCGTGCACATGAACTACGGCATGCCGGAAGGAAACGACTACGAATGGTTTTACAACGAAGTAACAGTCCCGCGCGATGGCGAGGTTTTGCACAGTTACTACATGGCCGCAGGTTTTGGCGAAGGATATTTCGGCATGCAGTACAACTCGGACAGCGAACGCCGCATACTCTTCTCCGTATGGAGTCCGTTTGATACCCAGGACCCGCGCAACATCCCCGAAGACCAGCGAGTGCGCATGCTACGCCGTGGCAGGGGAGTGCACATCGGCGAATTCGGCAATGAGGGTTCCGGCGGACAGAGCTACATGCTCTATCCGTGGAAGGCGGGCACCACATACCCGTTCCTGATGCGTGTGCACCCGGATGGAAAGGGAAACACAATATATACGGCCTACTTCTATGCCACTGACGAGAGGGAATGGCGCCTCGTTGCCGAATTCCTGCGCCCGAATACCGACACATGGTATCGCCACGCACACTCCTTCCTGGAGAACTTTAATCCGGAACAAGGCTATCTCACACGCAGCGTGCGTTTCTCCAACCAGTGGGCACGCACGTCAGACGGACGCTGGATACGCCCGTCGGGTGCAGTCTTCACCAACGACGGTACGGCACAAGCCGGAGTGCGCCTGGACTATGCCGGCGGACAAACCGAAGACGGGAAGTCCCTCTACCTGAAAATGGGCGGTTTCTTCGACGGCAGCGTACCGGCACACTCCCGTTTCTCCATGCCCGACTATGGCAACGCACAGCCTCCTCAGGTCGACTGGGATGCCTTGGACAAATTGGGCACCGACAAGTAGTAGATTCTTCACCCATATCATAACGAGCGTTCCCCGAAAGTCCTGTACGAACTTTCGGGGAACGCTGTCTTTATGCCATCTTATCGCAAGTACTTCAAGGGCAGGAGATAGGTGTGCCTGCCACTCTTCACCCGTATCTTCCTGCCATTTACATCCAGGCTGTAGGGCTTGTCGGAGGAGGTTTCGATGCATCCCTTGCCAGCATCATAAATGATGTCAGTGGTGATGTCGCCGAAGTGTAGGTTGCGCAGGCCGTGCGTACCGTTCTTGGCCTTCAGCGACCACGTGACCGTGTTGGTGAGGGCATTCGCGCTGCGGAATCCCATGATGTTCTCGATGAACAAGGATATGGGACCCAGGGCCGACCATCCGCAGAAGTCGGGCCGTGCACGCCGGCCATGCTCGGTCGAGGGCCGGTCTGCGGAAGGGCTGTAGCACTCCCATATGGTGTGCGGCTCCACGGCATGATAGGTACGCAATTGCTGTCGTACCACACGCTCCGCCAACTCATCGGCCAGATCATAATAACCGTATTTCTCCAACGCCTTGGTGCCCATGTAGGCCGTAGGGAGCCAGATGCCTCCGCGCCAATAGTCGCCGGTGGCATTGTTGTAGTCCTTGTCACCACGGGAGAGCGTCACCCAAGGACGTTCGCCTCCCAGAAAGTCCTCGCGTTGCAGGTAGCTCACCATGCGTTCTGCCTGCTCCTTGGAAGGTATCCCGGCCAGCATGGCCCAAAAGGATGCCGGGGTCATGATGCGGCAGGGCTGCCCGTCCTCCACGCTCACATCGTAGTAGAAACCGTCCTGTTCGTCCCAATAACGCTCATTCACCGTACGCTTTATTTGCTCATACTTTCTGCGCCATTCCAGGGCCTGTGACTTGTCACCCGTGGCGAGGAACAGTTCGGAAATCTTCAGTGCCGAAAGTGCCTGCTGGCTGATGGCGTCAATCCACATCACCTTGTCCCAGCCGCCTGCCTCGCGTCCGCGCGGAGTGTTGTCCATGCCGCTGGCACCGCCATGCCACGTGTAGCCTATGATGCGTCCGTCGGTATCGTGCACCACGCCGCGATGGATGGGGTTGTAATAAGGAGATACATCGGTGTCGACATTACCCTGCGGAATGGTGTCGAAGTAGACGAAATGCTTCTGCAGGTACTTCTTGTCATAGAGCACTTTCTCCACTTGCCCGCGGTCGCCTGAGAAAAGATAATTCTCATACTCCACCCAGGAAAACAGGGGAGGATTGTCACGCAGATGTATCAGCAACGGCGTGCGCACATGGTCGTGGATAGGTACATAGTAGTTCATCAGAGTCTCTTTGCCTGGATATGCCTTGGGGGCATATTTGGAAAAGAGCACCATGAAGCATCCGTCCCAGATCCATATCTGGTCTTCATAGCAGTTCTCGTCCAGATAGGGCGAAGCAGCCATGCCCTCGGGTCCCTTGCGCACACGCCCCGCAGCGATTTCCCACGTCTTCTCGTAGATGTCTACCAGGTCCTGGTCGGGATACACCACACGTGGAATTTCACTTTGCCAGTCAGGGCATACAGCGTCATCCGGAAGATTTTGTGCCGGGACTTGCGCCATAGGCATGCAACACAGCATAGAAAGGAGTAACGTCTTCTTATTCATGGTTGTATTATGTTTTTTCGTTTTGAAGCTAATTCCCCAAAGACACATCCTGTGTATATGGAGTCGGAGTTGAGTTCACGTATCGTCGGTTGAATATTCACGAATTCGCACAAGCAAATCCGTGAATGTAAAATGCAATCTTCGCGAATATAAAAATCGGAGGGAACTATGTCTCGTGATTGGACACACGGTTCCCTCCGATTGATTCTTATGTCATATCATGGAAGAGGACTTGAGAGCGCGAGCTTGCCGTTATCGGTTCAGACCGCTACCGTCCCCTGACTTGCTCTTATTTGTCTTCTTCATCACCAGATGCCTTCTCCTCCTTCTTTTTGGCCAGGTATTCGGGCAGAGCCATGCCGGCCTGGTCGAAGAGGTCGTTCAATGGAGGTACTGACTTCATGAGACCTGCCAGGAAATTGGCAGTGGACGTCTGGCCGTTGGCATTGCCGGAACCATTGTCCCATACGGTGACCTTGTCTATGTTGATTCCCTTGACGGCCTCCACCTGCGTCTTGACCAGTTCGGGCAGTTTCTCCAGAAGCAACAGAGTGTATGCCTTTGTGGCATCACCTCCGGCAGCCTTTATCATGCGGTCGTAACCATCGGCCTGCTTGGTGAGGATTTCGTACAGACCCTTTGCCTCTGCCTCCATCTTGGCAAAGATGGCATCGGCCTCACCCTTGGCATTGACGCGCTTCTGTTCGGCCTCGGCCTCGGCAGCAATTACCAGACGACGCTTTTCTATCTCCTGGGCCACGATGACATTGGCGTTCTGGCTGGCGCGGTCGCGGTCGGCACGGGCATCCTCGGCCTTCTGCTCTGCCGCATAAGCCTCTTCCAGAGCCTGGGCCTGGGCCACCTTCTCGGCGGCAATGGCCTTGCGCTGTGCTTCCGCCTCACGCTCACGGCGGTTGGCCTCGGAGTTGGCAATGGCAATCTTGGCTTCATTCTCGCCCTTCACTGCCTGTGCATTGGCATCGGCCGTGCGGATACGGGTCTCGCGGACGGCTTCGGCCTTACCTATCTCACCGACTTTCTCCTGCTCGGCCACACGTACCTTGGCCTCGTTGATGGCCTTGGCTGCGGCTTCCTGGCCGAGGGCTTCGATGTAGCCGCTCTCGTCCTTGATGTCGGTGACATTGACGTTAATCAGGCGCAAGCCTATCTTCTTCAGTTCCACCTCCACGTTGGCGGTGATGGCCTCCAGGAACTTGTCACGGTCCGAGTTCAGTTCCTCGATGCTCATGGTGGCTATGACCAGACGCAACTGGCCAAAGAGGATATCTCGTGCCATCTCCTGAATCTGTGACGATTGCAGACCAAGCAGGCGTTCTGCGGCAGCCAGCATGGAATCCGGCTCGGTGCTGATACCCACGGTGAAGCGACAGGGCACGTCCACGCGGATGTTCTGGCGTGAGAGGGCATTGGTAAGGTTGGCATCAATGCCTATCGGAGTCAGAGACAGATATGCATAATCCTGTATGATGGGCCATACGAATGTACCGCCGCCATGCACGCATTTTGCAGAACCGCGCATACCTGTGGTACCATATACCACCAGAATCTTGTCCGAGGGACAACGGCGATAGCGATTGAGCAATGCCATTACGAGCATCACTATGACCACCACGCAAATCACAATCAGGAAAATAGGATCAATCATAATTTTGTGTTTAAGGTTTATTCTTACTGTTACGATTATAGACGGGATTGCGGCATTGACAGAGCTTATGCGTTGTCCACCAACACCGTTGCGCCGTCTATGATTTCAACCACATGCACTTTTGCACCCGAGGGTATGGGCAAGGACGAGTCCGTCATGGCAGAAAGCTCCTGCACGGAACCGTTGAAACTGACCTGTACCTTGCCACATCCGTCACGTCTGGCAGGTATGGTAAGGTATACGTCCACAGTACGTCCCACGCAATCATCAAGATGATATGCACCATTGCTCTCCAAACGAAACAACTGCCTGTAGACAATCAAAAATGCGACTACAAACAATACGCCGACAGCAACAGCGGCAATGACCAACAAGAAAGCGTTGGGAATGACCGATGCCAGACAAACACCACCCCACCCAAGGCCAAGGAAGAAGTTGACCATGTTGCGTACGGTGAACAATTGCATTGTACCGCCCATGTCCAACGTGGAACCATCTGAAAAGTCGGCCCCGTCGGCCATATCCACGTCCATGTCCGCATCGCCTATGCCTATGAACGTGAGTATCATCTGTATGGAAAACACCAGAGTAGTCACCAATGCTATTGCCCAAAACACCTGCAATACGGGAGCGAGACCGCCATACCACTCATAGAAAGTCGCTGTCATGATGATTGTTGATTTTATATCTTTGTATATACTTGTGCCTCAAAAGGCTTTTGTCATAGACAAAGATATATAAAAGGTATAATATGACAAAATTTTATGGTACTTTTTTGCTACAGAACCAAGGGACAATGGAAAAAATAGCCTATCTTTGCGAGCAACATTAAAAAACAGACTACAAGACGATGGATAAGAACCTGGTTATCGTGGAGAGCCCTGCCAAGGCCAAGACCATAGAGAAGTTCTTGGGAGAAGGTTACAAGGTGCAGTCTTCATACGGACACATAAGGGACTTGAAGAAAAAGAATTTTAGCATAGATACAGAGACTTTTGCACCGCAATACGAGATTCCGGCAGACAAGCAGAAGATAGTCCAGACGCTGAAGAAACTGGCTTCAGAGTCGGATACCGTGTGGCTGGCTTCCGATGAAGACCGCGAAGGAGAAGCCATTTCATGGCATCTGCAACAGGTGTTGGAGCTGGATCCCGAACATACAAAACGCATAGTCTTCCACGAGATTACCAAGAATGCCATTCTGGAAGCCATAGAGAATCCGCGCAGCATAGACAACAACCTGGTGAACGCGCAACAGGCGCGCCGCCTGCTGGACCGCATAGTCGGTTTCAAGCTCAGCCCGGTATTGTGGCGCAAGGTAAAGCCTGCCCTGTCGGCAGGACGCGTACAGAGCGTGGCCGTGCGCCTGATAGTGGAAAAGGAACGTGAAGTGCTCTCCTTCAAGAGCGAGGCCTCCTATAGGGTTACCGCCGTGTTCCTGACAGAAGGAGGCGAAGAGATCAAGGCCGAACTGTCCAAACGTTTCCTTACCAAGGAAGAGGCCATGGCTTTCCTGGAAAAATGCAAGGGAGCGGCATACACAGTGCAGGAGGTGACCAAAAAGCCCGCCAAAAGAAGTCCGGCCCCTCCGTTCACCACCTCCACCCTGCAACAGGAGGCCGCACACCGCCTGGGACTGAGCGTGGCACAGACCATGATGATAGCGCAACGTCTCTACGAGAACGGTCTAATCACATACATGCGTACAGACAGCGTAAATCTCTCCACCCTCTGCCTCGGTGCCAGCAAAAAGCACATTACCGAGACGATGGGAGCGGAATACGTGTCCATACGCCAGTATCATACCAACAGCAAGGGTGCACAGGAGGCACACGAGGCTATCCGTCCCACATACATGGACACGATGGAAATCCAAGGTTCCGCACAAGAGCGTCGCCTATACGAGCTGATATGGAAGCGCACAATTGCCAGCCAGATGGCCGACGCGCAGATAGAGCGCACCCAAGCCAACATAAGCATAAGTACAGTGGACGACTGCCAGTTCGTGGCCACAGGCGAGACCATCACGTTCGATGGTTTCCTGAAGGTTTATCAGGCTCAGTCCAACTCCGACGAGGAGGAAACAGATAGCAGCGACAACCTTCTGCCGATGATGCAGAACGGACAATGTCTGACGAACCTTGAAATACTGGCCACACAGCGATTCAGCCAGCGTCCGGCACGCTACAATGAAGCATCGCTGGTGAAGAAGTTGGAAGAACTCGGCATAGGCCGTCCATCCACCTATGCCACCACCATCACCACCATACAGGATCGTGAATATGTCCGCAAGGGCGACAAACCGGGAGAATCGGTACCATACACAGTCATCACCTCGAATGCGGGCACTATCACCACAGAAGAGAAGGAAATCACCTTAGGAGCCGAGCGTGGCAAGCTATTGCCTACGGACACCGGTATCGTGGTGAACGACTTCCTTAAAGACAATTTCCCGGAAATCATGGACTATAACTTCACAGCCGAAGTGGAGAAAGAGTTTGATGATATTGCCGAGGGCAAGGCCGAGTGGACGCAAATGATACGCAAGTTCTATGAGGAATTCAAGCCCAAGGTGGAACAAAGCATGAATAGTCGTAGCGAGCACCGTGTGGGCGAACGCCTCCTTGGCACCGACCCCAAGAGCGGAGAACCCGTCATGGCGAAGATAGGCCGATTCGGTCCAGTGGCGCAGATAGGCAGTACTGACAGCAAACACAAGCCACGCTTTGCACAATTGAAAAACGGGCAAAGCCTGGAAACCATCACGCTGGAAGAAGCCTTGGAATTGTTCAAATTACCAAAGGAATTGGGAGAATACGATGGCTTTACGGTGAAGATAGGTGCAGGCAAGTTCGGACCATATATAAATTACAACAAGTCCTACATCTCCATCCCCAAGGACACGGACCCCATGTCCATCAGCCTGGAACAGGCCGTGCAGATGATATTGCAGTATCGACTTGACGAGGCACGCAAGCACCTGAAAACCTTTGAAGAGGAACCGGAACTGGAAGTAATGAACGGCCGCTACGGTCCATACCTTGTCTATAAGAACCAGAACTACAAACTGCCCAAGAGCATGCACGACAAGGCCGAAGACCTGACCTATGAAGAGTGCATGGAGGTAATCAACAACGCCCCGTCACCTGCCGCGCCAAAGGCTACAAGGAGAAGGAAACAATAACAGCGACATGAAGAGCATCATCCTGATAGGATACATGGGAGCAGGCAAGACCACCATTGGACATGCCTTGGCCAAGGAACTGGGCGTACGCTTCTATGACCTTGACTGGTACATAGAAATGCGTTTCCATCGTACCGTGGCACAGATATTCGAGGAGCGAGGCGAGGCCGCTTTCCGCGAGATGGAGCGCAATATGCTGCACGAGGTGGCGGAATTTGAAAATGTGGTAATATCCTGCGGAGGAGGCACACCGTGTTTCTTCGATAACATGGATTACATGAACTCACGTTGCGAGACAGTATACCTGAAGGCAGAAGCTTCCGTCCTGGCCTCTCACTTGAAGATGGGAAGGGTAGTGCGCCCGCTCATTCAAGGCAAAAGCGACGAGGAGTTGCAAGCATATATAGAGGAGATGCTGCAGCATCGCGAACCATTCTACATGAAGGCGAATCACATCTTAGACGTTAACCTTCTGAACTCAACCGAACGCGTGGCAGAAAGCGTTCACCTCCTAAGGGAGGTCGCCGGTATATGTCTCTCTTGCAAAGAGAGGTAGGGGGCACAAGCATAATGCAGATGTCCATCGGGCTTTCCGGCAGCATGAAACAACATCGACACATTATATAATATCATATAGATACTTAACACACACATAATTAACAACAAGCATTGTGGTATAACATCACCTATTCTGTATTAGTGAAATGAAAAAATGGCGCATTGAAGACTCGGAAGAGCTCTACAACATCAAGGGATGGGGAGTTAATTTCTTTGGTATCAACGACAAGGGACATGTTTATGTGGAACCCAAGAAGAACGGTATCCGTATAGACCTGAGAGAGGTTGTGGACCGCCTTGTCACACGCCATGTGGCCGCACCCATGTTGTTGCGTTTCCCTGATATTCTGGACAGCCGTATCCAAAAGACGGACGCATGCTTCCGTACGGCCGGCAAGGAATACAATTATCAAGGTGAACATTTCATAATATACCCTATCAAGGTGAACCAAATGCGCCCTGTCGTGGAGGAGATTATCAGCCACGGCAAGAGGTACAATCTCGGCCTGGAGGCCGGCAGCAAACCCGAACTGCATGCCGTGCTGGCCACCCACATGGACTCTGATTCTCTCATCATCTGCAACGGACACAAGGACCAGAACTTCATCGAACTGGCACTGCTGGCCCAGAAAATGGGCAAACGCGTTTTCCTGGTGATAGAGAAGTTGCCCGAGTTAAGAATCATAGCTGACACGGCTGCCCGTCTGGGTGTCCGTCCCAACCTGGGCATACGTATCAAGCTGGCATCCAGTGGCAGCGGCAAGTGGCAGGAGAGCGGTGGCGACGCCAGCAAGTTCGGTCTGAACAGCTCCGAACTGCTCACGGCCCTGCAAACTTTGGAAGAGATGGATTTGAAGGACTGCCTCACGTTCATACACTTCCACATCGGCAGCCAGATAACCAAGATACGCCGCATATCCACAGCCCTTAAGGAGGCAGCCCAATTCTATGTCCAGTTGCATGCGTTGGGCTACGACATCAAGTTCGTGGATTGCGGAGGTGGCTTGGGCGTGGACTATGACGGTACCCGTAGCAGCAATTCCGAAAGTTCCGTCAACTACAGCATACAGGAGTATGTGAACGACTGCGTCTACACTTTCGTGGAAGCTGCCGACAACAACCATATTCCTCATCCCAACATCATCACAGAGGGCGGCCGAAGCCTTACAGCGCACCATTCGGTGCTCATCATGGATGTGATGGAGAGTGTATCCGCTCCCCAAATGCCGGAGGACTTTCAGCCCACGGCAGATGATCACAAGCTGGTACACGAACTTACCGAGGTCTGGGACAAACTCTCCAGCCGTTCCATGCTGGAGGACTGGCATGATGCCGAAGAAATCCGCGAGGAAGCCCTCGACCTCTTCCGTCACGGAATCATAGATCTCAAAACCCGTGCCCAGATAGAAAGCCTGTATTGGGCCATCAGCCATGAAGTGGCAGAACTGGCGCACCACCAAAAGCACGTTCCTGACGACCTGCGTACATTGGACAAGCAGATGGCAGACAAGTATTTCTGCAATTTCTCTCTTTTCCAAAGCCTGCCTGATTCTTGGGGCATAGACCAGCTTTTCCCGATTATGCCCATAGAACGCTTGGAGGAGAAGCCGACACGTTCGGCAACACTGCAGGACATCACCTGTGATTCCGATGGAAAGATTTCCACCTTTGTCAACGGCATGCAGCAAACCAGTTACCTGCCCCTGCATCCGGTCAAACCGGGGGAGCACTACTACATAGGAGTGTTCCTCGTCGGTGCATACCAGGAAATCATGGGCAACATGCACAACCTCTTTGGCGACACCAATGCAGTGCATATATCCATTGATGACAACGGCGCATATGAAATAGAACAGGTCATAGACGGTGAGACCGTAGCCGATGTGCTGGAGTATGTACAGTATGAACCCAAGAAACTTGTGCGCGGCCTCGAAATTTGGGTCAGCAAGGCCATCAAGGACGGCAAGATTACGGAGGTGGAGGGCAAGGAGTTCATCAGCAACTACCGTGCAGGTCTCTACGGATACACCTATTTGGAATGAAGAATTAAAAACTGACTCCAAACTCAGACACATTACACGATTATGGACAAGATAAACGTGATAAAGGTTGGCGGTGCCGTGGTGGAGGATGCCGCATCGCTGCAGGAACTCATACGACAATTCGCCACTATGCCCGGATACAAAGTGCTGGTGCACGGTGGAGGACGTTCTGCTACCCGCATAGCTGCGCAACTGGACATCGAGAGCCGCATGGTGGGCGGACGTCGCATTACCGGCGAAGACATGTTACAGGTCGTTACCATGGTATACGGAGGTCTGGTAAACAAACGTATAGTGGCCGCCTTGCAGGCCTGCGGAGTGAATGCCGTTGGCCTTACAGGTGCCGACATGGACATCATACGCAGCCACAGGCGTGAACCCAAGTTGGTTACCATGGACGATGGTACGCAGGAGTTGGTCGACTTTGGCTTTGTGGGTGACGTGGACCATGCCGACGGCCATAGGCTGGCTTCGCTCATACGTGCCGGAGAAGGTGCCGGGGCCATAGTGCCGGTAATAGCACCGCTCACGCATGACGGACATGGCAACATGCTTAATACCAATGCCGACACCATGGCTTCTACCGTGGCAAAAGCCTTGACGAAGGAGTTCGATGTCACTCTCACTTTCTGCTTTGAAAAGCCCGGAGTCATGGCTGATGCCGATGATGATGACAGCGTCATTCCCACAATCGACACACGGTCCTACGTCCGCCTAAAGGCCGACGGTACGGTCTCTGGTGGCATGATACCCAAATTGGATGGCGCCTTTGACAGCATAGCCGCTGGAGTAAAACATGTGGTCATCACTCACTTCTCGGACATCCAGGCCGCACAGGGTACCGTGATAGAGGCTTAGGCAACAGCCTTGCGACTCCCTACATGTCGATGTCAAAACAATCATTGCAAAAGTATCTTTACTCCATTTTATGCCACATGGAACTCTCACAAAACCGTTATATTCCTGTATAACAACGCATACAGAAGCAAAAACACATAGTTTCATTAGGAATATACCATACTTTTTTATACCTTTGCTCACACTAATATGCATGAATACGCATGTTGTGTGCAATGTTAGCTTCGACAAAAGAAAACTATATCACACCTAAATCCAAATTTAACATGATGAAAAAACTTCTGACAGTATGCACCATGTTGGCCGGTCTGTCCGGTTTGGCATATGCCGAGGATCTGGCAGGGTTCAAGTATGGTACCGAACTTGCCCCTACAGGCAAGGAATGGGAATCCGTGCAGGAACTTGGCCTCAATAAGGAGCAGCCCCACGCATGGTTCTTCTCCTTTGAAAGCGTCGGGCAGGCACGCAAGGTGCTGCCTGAAAACAGCAAGTATTGGCAGTCGCTCAACGGAACATGGAAGTTCCACTGGGCACCAAAACCCGACGAGCGCCCGGCCGACTTCCACAAGCCAGGATTTGACGCCTCTGCATGGGACAACATACCCGTGCCCTCCTCATGGAACATCGTGGGCCTGCAGAAGGACGGCACTCAGAAGTATGGCACGCCAATATATGTTAACCAGCCAGTCATTTTCCAGCACCGCGTGGCCGTGGACGACTGGAAAGGAGGCGTGATGCGCAAGGCTCCCGACAGCTGGACAGTAGCCAAGTGCCCCAACGAGGTAGGTTCATACCTGCGCACTTTCACCGTCCCAGCCGACTGGAAAGGCCGCGAGGTATTCATTTCCTTTGACGGTGTGGACTCTTTCTTCTACCTGTGGATTAACGGCCACTATGTAGGTTTCTCCAAGAACTCACGCAACACTGCCGAGTTCAACATCACCCCATACCTCAACAATGAGGGCGAAAACACCGTGGCAGTGGAAGTTTACCGTTCAAGCGACGGCTCTTTCCTTGAGGCCCAGGACATGTTCCGCCTGCCAGGTATTTTCCGCACCGTGGCCCTGCACAGCCGTCCCACCGTACGTGTCCGCGACCTTGTAGCAAAAAGCGATCTGGACGACAACTACCGCAATGCCACACTAAACATCAACGCACAGGTGCAGAACGTATCCAAGAAGAACCTCAAGGATCTGAAGATGCGCTATAGGCTCTATGCCAACAAGCTCTACAGCGACGAGAATACCCAGGTGACCGAGGCCGAGGCTGAGAGTGCTCCAATAACTTTGTCCAAACTCAACGGCAAGGCCGAGGTAAAGGTGGAAATGAAGGTAACCGACCCCAAGAAATGGTCTGCCGAGGCTCCCTACCGCTATGTCCTGGTAGGCCAACTCATAGACAAGAAGGGAAACGTGCTGGAGACAGTATCCACCATCGTGGGCTTCCGCGAGGTGGAAATCAAGGACACCCCTGCCAACGAAGACGAGTTCGGACTCGCAGGCCGCTACTACTATGTCAACGGCCAACCTGTAAAACTCAAGGGCGTAAACCGTCATGAGTGTCATCCGGCCGTTGGTCATGCCATCACACGAGAGATGATGGAGCAGGAGGTAATGCTGATGAAGCGTGCCAACATCAACCATGTGCGCAATTCGCACTACCCCGACGACCCATACTGGTACTTCCTCTGCAACAAGTACGGTATCTACCTGGAGGACGAGGCCAACATCGAAAGCCACGAATACTACTATGGCGATGCCTCCCTCTCACATCCCAAGGAATGGGAGGCCGCACACGTGGCACGCGTGATGGAGATGGTACACGCCAATGTCAACAATCCCAGTATAGTCATCTGGTCATTGGGCAACGAGGCCGGTCCCGGCCAAAACTTCGTCACGGCATATAAGGCGCTCAAGGCATTTGACACTACCCGCCCCGTTCAATACGAACGCAACAACAACATCGTGGATATGGGTTCCAACCAGTATCCGTCCATCGGCTGGGTCAGATATGCCGTACAGGGCACAGACAAGGGCATCAAGTATCCATTCCACATCTCCGAGTACGCCCACTCCATGGGTAATGCCGTGGGCAACCTGATTGACTATTGGGATGCCATCGAAAGTACAAACTTCTTCTGCGGCGGTGCCATCTGGGACTGGGTGGACCAGTCGCTGTACAACTACGAGCCGGACGGCACACGTTATCTGGCCTACGGTGGTAACTTCGGCGATACACCCAACGATGGCCAGTTCGTGATGAACGGCATTATCTTCGGCGACCGCGAACCAAAGCCCCAGTACTACGAGGTGAAGAAGGTCTACCAGCCAGTGTCCGTGAAGATGACGGACGCAAAGAATGGCACCATAGAGGTGTTCAACAAAAACTACTTCGTGCCCCTTCAGTATGTAGTGAAGGCTTCACTTTGGAAGGATGGCAAATGCGTGCAGGACAACCTCCCCATTATGGAGAACCGCATGACACATGGTCCCCGCATGAAGAAAGTAAATCGCCTCTCATATGACTTCTCCAAACTGGAGGCCGGCAGCGAGTACTTCGTCAAGGTGCAGTTCATTTTGGCCGAGGATATGCCTTGGGCCAAGAAAGGTTATGTACAGGCCGAAGAACAACTCTTCGTGAAAGCTGCCGACAAGGCACCCTCCATCGCTGATGTGGCCGATGAGGGCATCATCGTCGACAAGGCCGGTAACGGTGACATCCGCACCTTCGCCGGTGAAGGATTTGAAGTTCAGTTTGACATGAAACAGGGAACCATACACAAGCTGACCTATGGCAACGAAGAAGTGATTGCTGCCGGGCATGGTCCCCGTCTCAATGCATTCCGTGCCTTTGTCAGCAACGACAACTGGTGCTATGGTCCATGGTTCAACAACGGCCTGCACAATCTTCGCCACCATGTGATTGACGCTCAAGTCATAAACGAGAAAAAAAAGAATGGCAAGGTGGTTCTCACCTTCACCGTAGTATCTCAAGCACCAAACGGTGCACGCCTCAATAGCAAGAACGGCCGTTACGACAGCGGTATCCACACCCTTGTGGAGAATACGGATGTGCCTTTCGGTGATGATGATTTCAAGTTCACTACCAATCAAGTATGGACCATATATCCCGACGGCTCCGTAGAATTGCAGTCTGCCATCACTTCCAATAACCCATCTCTCGTGCTTGCACGCCTGGGCTATGAGATGAAGTTGCCTTCCAAGCTGAATCATTTCAACTACTATGGCCGTGGCCCCATCGACAACTACAACGACCGCAAGACCGGCCAGTTCATCGAGGAGTTCCATTCTACCGTGGCCGAGCAGTTTGCCAACTTCCCCAAGCCACAGCAGACAGGTAACCACGAGGAAACCCGTTGGGCCTCTCTTACCGATGCCCAAGGCAATGGCCTGCTTGTCGTTAACGAAAATCCATACGCTGTTTCTGCTTTGGAACACAATGCCTTGGACATGACCTTGGCCTCACATCCACACCGCTTGCCCAAGAGCGATGGCATATATCTGACAATCGATTCCAAAGTAACAGGTCTGGGTGGCAATTCATGCGGACAGGGCGGCCCCTTGAACAATGACCGTGCCTACGGTGTTCCTACTCGCATGGGCTTCATTCTGCGTCCTGCTTCTGCCAAGGGCGGAGCACATGTCAGCATAGCCAGCCCGAAACCACTGCTCATGACCCAGCAGAAGAACGGCGACATTGTAATGGAAAGCGGCATTGATGGCGCCACTCTGATGTACAAGGTCGGCAACGAGCGCAAGGCTCGTGTATATGACAGTCCCATTGCCTTCCGCAACGGTGGCACCATCACAGCCTACTACAAGGAATACCCGGAACTGAAAGTGACCATGACCTATCCCAAGATAGAGAAAATCAATACCGAGGTAATCTTCACCAGCAGCGAAGAGTCCGGCGAGGGCAACGCCTCCCACTTGGTAGACGGTGATGCCAACACCATGTGGCACACAATGTACAGCGTAACCGTAGCCAAGTATCCCCACTGGGTGGACTTCGATGCAGGAGACACCAAGAACATCAAGGGCTTCACCTATCTGCCTCGTCAGAATGGCAACAACGATAATATCAAGGACTATGATATTTTCGTCAGCCAGGACGGCAAGAACTGGGGTGAACCTATACACAAGGGCAGTTTCGAGAACAACCAAAAGGAGAAGAGAGTAATTCTGAAATCTCCGGTCAAGGCGCGTTACCTGCGCTTCCGCGCCCTGTCCAGCCAGGATGGCCAGGACTTTGCCAGTGGTGCAGAATTCTCTATCATAGCCGACTGAATACTATGAATATCTGCCACACTTATATCATGCGAATGCAATACAAGGCAGATTGATACGCATATCAATGCCCCCTTTCGTTCCCGTCACCACGGAAACGAAGGGGGGCTTCTTATTGAACGGATAGCCGCCTACATGTTATTCATGGTATAAGCATGGAGCATCTCCACTACAGCCACCCACACTCATATCATTTATCCTGACCACCACCATTCCATACACTGCTATCGGCGTCATTATCCAAGCCGATTGTCCACATCCACCAACACATTACATCCATATAATCATATGAATTCAAGAATCATAGGAATGGGAGAAACCGTAATGGATATCCTTTTCCACGAACAAGAGAGCGGTGATACCGTGCACAATCCACGGTTCGTTCCCTTTGCCTCCGTGCCTGGCGGCAGTACGTTCAACAGTCTGATTTCTGTCGGCCGAAGCGGTGTTCCATGCCTGTTCATAGGGTACACCGGCAACAACCGCGTCGGCCAGGAGATTGCGGACTTCTTGATGGAAAACAACATCGCCACCGAGTATTTCCAAATGCGCGAGAATGAACGTGCCGCCATCTCCCTGGCTTATCTGGACAGCAACGGTGATGCCGACTACACCTTTTACAAGGAGGAACCTCTGGCCGCCAGCGAATACAAACTGCCAGAGTTCACGGACATGGACTACATGCTATACGGCTCCTACTATTCCGTGTGCGGTGGCTTACGCCCCCAGGTCAAGGACACGCTGACGACAGCCAACCGTGCCGGAACAGTAATCTATTACGATGTGAACCTGCGCAAGTCTCATCAGCACCAGTTGGACGAACTGACGCCACGCATAATGGAAAACTGCACACTGAGCACGATAGTCCGCGGAAGCACCGATGACTTTCGCGTTCTGTTCGGCTGTACCGACCCAGAGGAGATATACCGCCGCCATATCTCCGCCCTCTGCCCTGTGTTCATATGCACGGCAGGGGCAGGGCACATAATCATCTGCACTCCTGCCGGCACATACGATTTCGATGTTCCTTTGCTGCCAAAGGAAGAGATTGTAAGCACCGTTGGTGCTGGTGACAGTTTCAATGCCGGCTTTCTCTGCGCAATGCACTCCCGTAGCATTCATCGCAAAGATATTCCTGCAATGGACCGCGACGGATGGGCCGCCTTGGTGGCACGCGGCACCGAGTATGCAGCGCAGGTATGCCGCAGCAGGGACAATTATATCGCCGTAAGATAAATTCATTCACAAGACAACCTCATTAACAAATGGGAACAATTATAAGTATCTTTGCACTGTTGGGGTCGCTCGGCCTCTTCCTCTACGGCATGAAGGTAATGAGCGAAGGATTGGAAAAGTTCGCCGGCGAGCGTCTCCGCAATATCCTGTCCCTGATGACGAAAAACCGTTTTGTAGGGGTCTTCACAGGCATCATCATCACGGCCATCATCCAGTCCTCCTCGGCCACCACCGTCATGGTGGTGAGTTTCGTCAACGCCGGACTTATGACACTTAGCCAGGCCATAGGTGTCATCATGGGTGCTAATATCGGTACCACCGTCACGGCGTGGATTATTTCCGCCATTGGCTTCAAGGTAAATATCGCCGCCTTTGCCATTCCCCTGCTGGCATTGGGAATGCCGTTGATATTCAGCAGCAAGGGCAACAGGAAGAACATCGGAGAATTTATTTTTGGCTTCTCCTTCCTGTTCATGGGTCTTTCATATCTCCAAGAGGCCGCAGTGGCCATGAACATTGGCGGCATTGTGGCCAACATGTTGGCAGCGGTGCCTCAGGAATCTTTCCTCACCATACTGCTCTTCGTGATAGTTGGTGCGCTCGTAACGATGATAGTACAGGCTTCTGCAGCCACCATGGCCATCACACTTATGCTTTTTGGAATGGATATACCCGGTTTTGGTTTCGAACAAGCCGCAGCTTTGGCAATGGGCCAGAACATCGGCACCACCATCACCGCCCTCATGGCATCACTCACGGCCAATGCACAGGCACGGCGCGCTGCCCTGGCACATATGTTCTTCAATGTCTTCGGCGTAGTAGTCGTCCTGCTGGTATTCTATCCTGCCTGCGATGCAGTAAGCTGGTTTGTGGATAATGTAATGGGAGGTGGTAACGAACTGTTCAAGCTCTCCAGCTTCCATACTGCTTTCAACGTATTCAACACCCTGGTACTCATAGGCTTTGTCAAACAAATAGAAGCCCTTGTCTGCTGGGTTATCCCACAGACGGAGAACGATGAAGAACACCACCTGCAATATATCTCCGCCGGCATGCTCTCCACTGCCGAACTGAGCATACTGGAAGCACAAAAGGAGGTTAAAAGCTTCTGCCAACGCTGCGAGCGCATGGCCGGACTCGTGGACGACCTGATACAGACAGACAAGGACGAGGACTTCAACAAACTTTTCTCACGCATAGAGAAATACGAGAACATCACAGACAACATGGAGGTGGAGATTGCCAACTACCTGCACAAGGTGAGCGAAGGCAGGTTGAGCGTCGAATCCAAATTGCAGATCATGCGCATGTTGCGCCAAGTCACCGAACTCGAGAGCATAGGCGACTCGTGTTACAATCTGGCACGCACGCTCAACCGGCGCAGGCAGAACTGCAAGCATTCCTTCACCGAGCAACAGCTGGCCAACATGCACGCCATCCTGGGCATGGCACGCGAAGCCATGGCCAAGATGACATCATGCGTGGATGCCGGCCTGAACGGGAAACACGCGGACTACAACTCGTCCTACAATCTGGAGAACGAAATCAACAACTTCCGCACCAGTCTGAAGAACCGCAACCTTCAAGACATCGATGCCGGCCTGTACCACTACCAGATTGGCGTGTTCTACATAGACTTCGTCTGTGAGTGCGAGAAGTTGGCAGACTACGTCCTCAACGTCGTGCAGGCCACCAAGGTGGACAAGATATAGCCTTTCACCGTCCACACCATTCGCGTGCGACGGTAGCATCCGCCACGTTACTTAATACACAACATATATGTCGATTTGGATTTTTCTTAAACTTATAGGGTCGCTTGCCCTGCTAATGTATGGCATGAAGGTGATGAGCGACAGCTTGCAGAAGATGGCCGGCTCGCAGCTCCGCCACATATTGCAGGCAATGACCACAAACCGCTTTGCGGGCATGTTTACCGGCACGTTCGTGACAGCCTCCGTCCAGTCATCAACGGCAACCACTGTGATGACAGTGTCCTTTGTGAATGCCGGACTGCTGACCTTGGCCCAGGCTATTTCGGTAATTATGGGCGCCAACATAGGCACCACGTTGACGGCATGGATCATGAGCGCCGGCTTCTCGTTCGATATCACCCAGTTTGTCTACCCCATCTTTTTCATTGCCCTGCTGTTGATATACAACAAGAAGCGCAAGAGCATGGGCGACTTTCTCTTCGGCGTATCGTTCATGTTTCTTGGACTTGGCACACTACGCCAGACAGGTATCGACATGGACCTTGGCAGCAACCAAGCCGTGCTGGACTTCTTCTCGTCGTTCGACCCCAACAGCTTCACAACCACGCTGCTCTTCCTCCTGCTCGGCGGAGTGCTGACCTTCGCAGTTCAGTCTTCGGCCGCCGTCATGGCCATCACCATGATTCTCTGTTCCAGTGGTGTGCTGCCAATATATCAGGGCATAGCTTTGGTCATGGGAGAGAATATCGGTACCACCGTAACTTCCAACATCGCCGCCTTAACGGCAAACACCTCGGCAAGGCGTGCGGCCTTTGCTCACATGTTTTTCAACCTCTTCGGTGTCATGTGGATGCTCTTTGTCTTCCGCCCGTTCGTGAACATGGTTTGCGGCATTGTGGGATTTGACGAGACACTGACAAACTGCGACCCAGGCTTTATGGAGAATGCAGCCAAGCTATCCTTCGTCCTGGCGGCATTCCACACCATGTTCAATGTCATCAACACGGGCATACTCATCGGATTCATCCCTCAGATAGAGAGACTCGTATGCTATGTCATCCGTCCGCGTGCCATGGGCGAGGAGGAGGAATTCCGTTTGCAGTTCATCTCCGGTGGTCTCATGAGCACCCCTGAACTGTCTGTGCTTGAAGCACGGAAGGAGATACAGAACTTTGCCCAACGCATCCAGCGCATGTTCTCCATGGTGGTGGAGTTGTTGCACACCAGGGAGGAGACAAAGTTCGTGAAACTCTTCAGCCGCATCGAAAAATACGAGAACATCAGCGACAACATGGAGATAGAAATCGCCAAGTATCTGGAAGGTGTAAGCGATGCCCACCTCAGCGACGAGACCAAGGCCAAGATACGTTCCATGCTGCGCGAGATTTCCGAACTGGAGAGCATAGGTGACAGCTGCTATAACTTGGCGCGCACCATCAACAGGCGTGCCAGCGGAAAGGAGGACTTCACCGCAGAACAATACGAACACCTGCACCAGATGATGAGTATCACCGGCAGCAGTCTGGAACAGATGAACGTCTTGCTCAACAGCCGTCGCGAACAGGTGGATGCCAACCGTTCGCTAAACATCGAGAACGAAATCAACAACTACCGCAAGCAACTGCGCAACCACAACATCAACGATGTGAACGATCACAAGTATACCTACGCCATCAGCACCATGTACATGGACATCATCAACGAGTGCGAAAAACTCGGCGACTATGTAATCAATGTCGTCGAGGCGCGTATGGGCATCCGATGGCGCGAGGTTTAGGAGCTTGGCCGGCTCCCATGACTTGGGCATGCCAGAAACCTTAGACGGGAAATCATCTTCGCGCTGGTGTGATTCCGTCCACATATTGTCGGCACCTTGACCACACTCACTATGGACGCGACCACGATCATACCATGGTCACAATCACAACCATAGTACGGTCGAGGTGCCGACAATACCATAATCAATAAGGGTCAGGCCCCTCGCCAAGGAGGATGCCTGACCCTTGTGTATCGCTGCGTTCGCGATGGCCTGTGCCTATCTGATCATGACTTTACGCATGGTGCCGTCGGGCATCCTTACGATGTTGACTCCGCGTTGCAGTGAATTTACCCTCATGCCATCGATGGTGTAGATACCGTCCATAGGCAGACGTTTGTCAGTGTCTATGATGTCGCTGATGCCTGTGGGAACGTCATCTGTGAGTTCAGACTCCATATTGTCGATGCAGAAATATGCCGGAGTATTCATGAAACCGTATGCCATGTCAGATGACTTCATGGTGAACCGGACATGATCTACGGCACCGAGAGAAGTAAGGTCCACCTTTGTCCACTCTTTCACTATCTTTCCATCCTTGGCAAGATAGAAGTCCACATGACCCGTCTCCTCGTCATCGGCAGTCATACCGGTAATTGTCAGAACCAGAGAGTCTTCTTCCGTGAACTTGTTGGCAATACCGTCGCCGTTCATCATGGAAACGTATGCCGATGCAGCATTGTTCACATGCACGTACTTGGGTCGGAATGCCTTTGTGGCGTAGATGGCCGGAGCCAGGTCCTCCATGTAGAAGTCGTACTCCGAATAGTATCCTACGGCAAACTGCATTGACTCCATGCCGCCACCCACACAGGAATTGAACTCGGAGACCGTACCGTAGCCAGTGAATACACTGTCTGTGGTGCATGACACGGCAAAGCCGCTCCATGACTTGTAATTCTCGTTGTAGTAGTTCATGAAACTGTAGTTGCCGGCCGTCATGAACAGTCCGTCGCCGTTCGCGCCGTTCCAGTATCCGGCATCGCCGAGTGCAACGTCCTCGAAGTTGATGATATTGTCGTATGCAGGGTTGCTGTTGGTATATGCTCCGTCGGCACCATATACCTTCGCGCCGCCAAGCACAGGATGGGCGTTCTTGCCTATTTCCTGACCGAATGCCTCTCCAAGGAGATATGCCACCTCGCCTGATGCCATCTGTTCATAGGTCACCAGTGTGTGAGACGTGGTGACTGCATATTCCTTGACGGCAAACATGTTCTTCATGTTGTTCTTGGCCGTGCTGCCACCGACGCATGCGCCCACATTGTTATTACCTTCAAGTTCACCGATGCAGAACACGTTCTCCACTACGGCATTGACATTGTTGCCGCCGGCAATACCGCCGCAATAGTTAGCCGAGATTATGTTTCCGAGATTATAGCTGTTGGTCACCTTTGACGTGGCATTTGACAGATAACCGGTGATACCGCCACCGTATGATACACCTGCTGTGACGTTTGCCTTGTTCACACAACGGTCTACCGTGGCATTGCTTCCGAGATAAGCGGCAAGGCCGCCAGCATACTGACTGGCCACAATCTCGCCCTCCACGGTAACGCCCTCGATGGTGGCATCGGCAATGAAGCCGAAGAGTCCCTGGTATTTGGCACCGGCGTTATTGATATACAGACCGCTTACGGTATGTCCCAGACCGTTGAAGTGTCCCTTGTAGGCCTTGGCCATGGTGGAACCTCCGGCAGGAGTCCAATCGTAGTCGGCAAGATCTATGTCGGCAGTCAAGACGGCATTTGCGACATTGTTGCCGTCATTCACGTTTGCGGCAAACCAAGCCATCTCCGCACCAGTGCCAATCTGGTAGACACCATCTACCGCCATCGGCTCGGCAAGAGTCTTTCCGTCCCAGGCCTCCTCGTTCCCGAGGGCAACCATTTCCACGTTGACGTTCTGGTCGCCTTCAGCGTCGTCGTCAATCGTGAACGAACCATGATAGCAGCGATAGCCTGCCTTCTTTCCGGTTATGCTATACGTGCCGTACGTACCGCTGTACACGCCCTCGCTGTCGGCAAGGAGGGTGTCCGTCCCGGCCACGATGGTATACTCGGCATCCTCTACATTGCCGTTGACGTATATGTCGAAGTTCCTTATGGCCGTCAGCGGTATGCGCACATCAGGTATAGCACCGAAGTAGGTCTTGTGGGCAATGGCGGTGAAGTTGGCCGAACGTCCGGCCGTGCGGCTGATGAGACGATGGTTGCCAATCGGGTCACCGTAGCCGTTTACCTGGATTACGCCCTCGTTCATCACTATTTCCGGATTTGCCTCAATGTCATAGTCGGAAGGAATATCCACCGTCACGGCCTGCGCCGATGCGGCAGAACCGAAAGTGTACTGGCCGCTGCCGAGGATGAGGGACGAACCGTTGGGAATGCCATTGTATGTGACATAGGCGGACATGTTGTAGATACCGGCCAGTTTGTTGGCCGGATGGCGCAGTCCGCTGTACTGTATCTTCACCTTGTCGCCGGGCTGGAATATCTTGCTGCCCTCACGTGATTGGTTGGTTATCTCGCGATGGCAGGACTTGGCCGTGAGCACCTGATATGCGGCATTGCCTGCGGCATCGGTCATGCGCACAATCTGTCGCCCCTCCTTCAGTAACAGGGTGTAGGAGCCATCCTCGTTCCTGGTCACGCCTTCGGTGCCGAAGCCCTTGTAGGTGGCAGACTGCTCTCCGATGACCGGATAGGCCATCTCCACATTCTCCACACCCTCGGGAGCAAAACTGTAGCTGCAACCCTCTTCCGTGTCAAGATAGTAGAACACGTCATGTTCTGCATCCACATACTTGCCGGCATTCTTCTTCGTGTCCTCGTTGTATCCCTCGTTTATCAGCATGTTGGGCTTGACGGACGCCTCTCCCTCACCCACGGTCACCACGTATGCGGCGGTGTTCTCGGGCCATATCGCGCTCCAGTACTCGCCGCCCATGTAATGGTTCTTGTTGGCGGAACTGTAGTAGTTGAGACCTATGGCATCATATGTAACAAGGACAATAGCCGTGCCCTTGCCAACGGCCTTTACCACAGACCACGGATCGGTGGTGGTATTGGCGTTGTCTATTTCTATGACACCGGTACTCGGGTTGCCGTCCATGTCGATTACCGTATAGTGGAAGTCAGGCTCCATGAAATAGTTGTTCGTGGAGTTGTCGGTGAGCTGCCATGTGCGCATGGCGTGAGCCTCGTACGTGTCGCCTACGTTCATTTGCAAGTGTCCGCGCTCGTTGATATTGACGAAGATGTCGCCCGTCTCGTAACCAGAATTCCACTGCACATCGTGCTTTATCGTCTTCGGGGCGAAGGCCTCGTAGTCGGTGTTGGTGAACGCCAGCGCGGGACGCTTGCTCTCGTCTATGTACATGGTGAAGTATCCGGCCTGTGTCAGTCCGCCGCTCTTCCATGTGCGGTAGTTGTACTGCTGTCCGTCAGCCAGACGATAGGTAATGCTCTTGGTGTCGCCCTCCACCTCGGTCTTCCGTGGCTCCACATCCTTGAAGGCAGTGAAGTGCGCGAACTTTATGCCAAGGTAGAAGTCGGCATCGGCCGGAACGGTCAGCGTGTAGTCCTGTCCCATGGGGATGACGCCCGAGACGGTGACACCGAACGTCAGAGTACCGGCCCTGTAAAGGGTCATGTGGCCTTCGGCCTGATGCGCCTCGCTGGGGATGAGCGAAGCATAGTAGCTGTTGCCGTTAAGTGCGAGGAAAGTCTTGCGTCCTGCAGTGGTACTGTTGCCAACGGTGATGTTCTGCCTCACGCCTTCACGCGAATTTATCTCTACCTCCACGGTATAGTCCTCGTCCACCTTCCATTCCTTGTTGGTGGCGTATGCCGTGCAGGTAAGAATCTTGAACTCCTGTCCGTCTTCCTCGGTGACGTTCAGCTCTATGGTACCGTTCACCGTCTCGCCATCGGAGGCGTATGCCGTGAGGATGTAGGTGCCTGCCTGCACATCAAACTCATAGAGATTCTGTCCGGTGGGTTCGCCTGTCTCCACTGGTGTTCCGGTGGCCTTGGAGACAAGCTTCATGGTCTTGGAGGTGGTGTTCATGTACACCTTGACATTGGCGGCAAGCATGTCGCCAACACACAGCAACGCCATTAACGCTGCGATGTAAAGTCGTTTCATAAGCATTGATTGTTTATTGTTTAATGGTTGATGATATATTTCTTTCCATCCCTTATATACACACGTCCACGTTGCGGACTGGTTACACGGCATCCAGTAGGATCATAGGTGAATGCGTCGTCATGCTTCGCAGACACGACTTCCTCTATGCCCGTGAAATGCCCGTCGGGAGGCAGTGCGAGGAAGTGGGCCGGATTGATGTAGACCCTGTGCCTGCCGAGAAAACGGCCTTCGGGCGACCACTGGTAGAGCGCTCCGGCCTCGGCAAACGAGCTTGCGTCCGTGGCATAGATATATCCCGTGTAGGGATTCACGTAGATGCCGTAGGGCATGGCCATCTTCTTGATGTCGGCGAGCACTGTGCCGGGAAGGGCCTCTTTCACTCCCGGACCTCCCATCGACACCATCACCTCCTCGGGGTCTATGGTAATGTAGTTGAACGTATACTCGCCGGTGTAATAAGAGTAGCGTGAACCTATGGCAAAGAAATGCCCGTCCATTGTCGTACAGTTATAAGTTGCGGCATAGGGCAGCGTCACGAAACAGTCATTGTCTCCATCCACAGCCTTCTCGCAATCGAAGATGATTGTCGCGGCCGGTATGTCGTAGTAGTCGCCTGGAGAGTTGATGCAGAGATATTTGCCGCTCTGCGACATCTTGCCATAGAGGTTTATCTGGTGCGTGTCCACATTCCTGATTACCTGCATGGTCTCTGCATTGAGGATGCTTACCGTAGTCTCATATTCATGGTCTTCCTGGAAAGCGTATCCGCCGGTGTTGGCAACAAACAGGCAACCTTTATAGTAAGCGATGCCCTCCGGCTCATAGCCCACCTCCGTAGCTGCCACGACCTTGAACGTATTGATGTCTATCTTTGCCACGTAGCCCTTGGTAAAGTACTTCATGCCGTCAACGGTGCCGCACTCGTGGCCGTAGGACGAGACGTAGACATAGTCCGCCGTCGGTGGCCAGCTTGCGGTTGTTGGGCACATCCTCTGTGGCGGCCACAGCCTTGCCCGCGGGGTGATGAACTGCACGATGTTGGACCAGTTGACGGCTATGGCAATGAGGTTTTCGTTGACCTGGATGATGTCGTTGGGCGTGTCGCCTATCTTGTAGCCGTTCACGTCGCGGAACCATTTGTTGCTTACTATGCGGCCGTCCTCGAAGTAGGTCAGGCGCGCATTGTCCGACTGCCAGTTGCCTTCGTTGAGGAGGATGATTTTCTCCTGCGCCGCGACCATGTTTGTCATGACGGCAAGGAATAGGGTTAAGAGTATTTTTCTCATAAGGAAAATGATAATGTGAACTTATAGTTTCTTCCGGGCATGGGATAGCGCGGTATATGTTCGTACTGTTCGTCCAGCAGATCGTTGATTTCGAGGCATGCTCCCATGTCCGCCTTCCTGGTGATTGGATACAAATATGAAATCTTAAGGTCTACGTTGCAATATGGCTTCAGTACATCTTCCGGATCGGCATAGGACCACATCCGTTCCGAGACGTACAGGTTGGAGACCGTCAGAGACAACCTGCGCCATGCCACGATGCCGGTGATGCCGCAGGATATGGCCGGGGAGTAGCATATGGGCTTGTCGTAGAGGTCGCTCTCGCTGTTGGTGCGGTCTACGTCGCGTTGCCATGTCAGCGATGTCAGCAAAGATAAATTCCAGTCACGCATGTTGTAGCGCACGTTTCCCGTAGCATTCAGTCCGCGGCAGAATGTGTAGCCGTAGTTCATCATCGACCATGTGTAGGTGCCTTTCAGCGGCAGACAGACGATGCGGTTCTCAATCCTGTTGATGTAAGCATCTGCCTGTATGGAGGTGTTCCAATGAAGTGAAGAGTGACTCCATTCCACCCCTATGTTCCACTGTTTGGTGTACTCGGGCTTAAGATTGCGGTTGCCAGCCTGCGTATAATAGAGATCGTTGAGCGTCGGTGCTCTGAAAATATGCTTGTACCAAGCCCTGAGGCTCAGGCCGTGGTAGGTATAGCCAAGTGTTATGGCCGGAGTGAACTTGTCCAATGGGTCGGCGGCTCCGGTGTGCATCCTGGTATAGTCCTTGTAATGCTGGTGCAGCACGGAAGCGGCCGCCTGCATGCCGCGGTGACTCATCTTCAGTGCTATCACCTGCTTTTGGTCGAGGCGATGCACGGTATCGAAATAACGCAGGCCGGCACGGAGTTTGGAATACCTTATGTCGTAGCTGGCGTTCAACGACAGCCATCGAAGGGGTGCCCAGTTGTAGCATGCGGCCGCATATACGTCATCCTGCAGATAATGGTTGTTCACTCTGGCCGTATTCTGATTCTCGGGATAGTCGGTGCAGTAGCGCAGATATTCGTGGGTGTATTTTGTGTTGACCTTGAACATGTGGCTTCCTGTCTGCCAGCTATACGACATCTGTGCGAAGAAGTCACCATCCCATTCACGCCCTACGTTGGTATACTTGTCCGAAAGGCGGCGCACAATGCCTCCCGGACATCCGCGCTCGGAGTAGTAGTAATAGACATGCGAAGACAGGCCGCCCTTGAAAAGGGCTCCTTCGATGCGGGCATATTTTATGTCGGAATTTGCCCTGCGTCCTATGGTATCCTCAAATTCAGACTTGTATCTGAACGGATAGTCTCCCTTTGATGTCAGTCCTTCCACGTCCACGAAACCGCGCCAACCTTTACGTGCAAACTGCATGTTTGCCTTGGCCATGTATGTACCGAAGGAGGCGAAGCGCAGTTGTGCGGACAGAGAGTCGCTTGCCGGCCGACGTGTACGCAGATATACAGTTGCCCCGGAAGCGTATTCCGAAGCAGACTGGCAGTCGTCGAGCTTGTTGGCGTTGTAGAGTTCCACGGTCTCCATGGTCGAGAGTGAGAACTTCCCGAGGTCCACGGTGCCGTTCTGTGCGTTGGTGACACGTATGCCGTCGATGTATATCCCCACATGCTGCGCGCCCAGGGAGCGCACGTTGACGGTCTTCATGCCGCCCAGTCCGCCATAGTCCTTTATCTGCACGCCGGCAAAGTATTTCAGGGCGTCGGCGATGCTTGTCGCCGAGAGAGCCTGCAGCTCCTTGCCACCGAGAATTTGCTTGGTGGCAAGCGGCCGAAGACCGTACACCTGTACCGTTCTCAATGTATCGGCAAATCCACTTGCTACGGATTCCGTACCCGTATTCGTGGAAATGGTATCAGCATCCTGTGCACATACATGGTTAATGCAAGTGCACAAAAGAATACCACTGACGATAATCTTGTTGAACAAATAAGTCACTGTAATGAAGTACTGTCTTGTAACGTCCGTAATCCCGCAGACGCATGTTTATATACGTTACAATGGCAGGTCTTCTGACTTATCCTTAATTATGTAACTCGGTCTTCCCGGATTGACGGCAAGCCTACAGTAACGGCTTGCTTCCAGTGACACTGTCGGTTACACGCAAGAAAAGGACTCACAGCACCGGGTAGTGTTGCAGACTTTCACTGCATTCCCATCTTAGCTCCATACTGCCTTTGCAGACAGAAAGAGAACCAATTGCGGTGCAAAGTTACATGTTTTTTATATAATACAAGGGCTGATATATGTATTTTTTTCAGATAAAAGTAAAGTCGGACATCCTCGGTATGGAGGATGTCCGACTTATGTTTATTGCAGGTGGCACATACTTTTAATGCACCGTTGCATGATTATTCTTCCTTATTTGCCCATGAACACCTTCTTGCCGTTCTGAATGTATACTCCGGCCTTGGCTGGGGCAACTACGCGACGGCCTTGGAGGTCATAGATGGCGTTGTCTGTCTTGATGGTTGAACCGTCCAGCACATCGCTTATGCCTGTTACGGTAGACTTGATGGGGTGGAATGGATTATCCTCCGTGAACTTGTACAAGCCGTCACTGGCCCAGTCCAGAGAACAGCGGACAAAGCGCATGGTGTACCCCCCTGTGCTCAGACTGTTCTCCTCGTAATAGATACCGAGGGTTCCGTCAGGCAGTACCACAGCGGCACTGTAGGCCGAACCGCGTGGACAGATTGTCTTGGGCTTGCCGAAAGTCTCGCCCTCATCGGTGGAGAGCGCAATGCTTACGTTCTCACGACTGGAACTGTTGGGCAGGGTCTGGAAGGAGATGTCCCAAGGGTTGCCTTCCACGGTGGAGCACCATACCATGTATTCGCCGTCACAGGCGTTACCGGAAATTCCTGTGGTGAACTGTGTCTGTGACGGATACTTCCATGTTGCACCGTCATCAGAAGTAACATTATGATAGTTATAGCCACCGTGACGGACACTGATAGCCAGGTCGCCGTTGTTGCGTTCCAGGGTCTTGGGCTCATCGGCACCGCTTGTGCCGCTTGTACCGCTGACATACCAGTTCTTACCACCGTCCTTGCTCATGAAGAAATAGAAATGCTGGCTGTCGTCGGCCTGTCGGTTGACGAAGCTTGACACAAGTGTGCCGTCACGCTTTTGAAGTGCTGCACCGGAACCTGAGAAGCCGCTCTTCCAAGTCTTTGTATCGGGGTTGTCGCAATTGGCACCGAAAAGATCGTCCGTATGGTCCACGGGAGCTTCCCATGTCTCGCCGTTGTCATGACTGACGATAGTCTTCCAGCGAGGAGGCTCCTGAGCAGTGCCAGCAAAGAAGCCGTGACCATAAGTACCTGCGCTGGTCATGATGCCGATGATGTCGCCGTTGTCGCGGTTGGTAACGATAGATGCATCGCCATGGCCATAGTCACCGCCAAGGTCGGCAGTACCTGCCACAGTCACCGGCTGACTCCATGTCTTGCCAAGGTCATCGGAATACTGGGCCACCAGATAACAGTGGCTGGGAAGGTCCGCACCATGCCCCTTGCGGTCATCGCTTATGGCCACGAGACGTGAACCGTCCTTTGTAACAGTAATGGATGGTATGCGGTAACACTTAGTTCCCATGTCCCAAGGCATGAGTGCGGCACTTTCGCTCAGGAATATGGTAGCCGAGTTGGCTGGATGGCCAGTCTTGCTGGTTTCCTTCAAGGTGTCGGCATCTATTACATAGCTGAATATGCGCGCATCCACATAGTTACCCTCCTTGGCAGTCTCGGCAATGTCATATGCTATCCACAGGTAATGTTCTCCGGGAACGAGGTCCTTGTTGACATCGATGTCGAAGCGACGGTTCTCGTCGACACTGCCCTCAGCAAGGAGTTCGCCGTTCTGTTCGCGCCAAGGCATCTTGTTCTCCCGGTCGATGTACAACTCGTTGGAGTTGGAGGCAAGATATATCTTCACGTTGGAGATGTCCTTGGGATCCTTGCCCACGAACATGCCCTGGATGCTCTTGAGGTGACATACTCCGTCAAGGCCTGTCACGCGTATGGTGGAACGGATGATGCCCTGGTCCTTGTTGCCGATACCGGTGGTGACCTTACCCTGCTCCACAAGAGTGCCTGCTACCGAGGCCTCGGCATTGGAAACATCCGCTTCATCGAAGCGCCACAAGGATGCTCCGTCAGCTTCGGCAGCCCAACGCACGATAACGGCACCAGCGTTTTGGGCGTGCAACTCCACACCACTGTCCTTGATGATGAAGGCACCGAAGGATGATTGTATGCTATAGATATAGTTCGGTTCGGAGACTATGCCGAAGGAAGTGCCGCCACCTGTGCCTGCTCCGGGAGTACCGAAGTATTCTCCACGGTAGTTCTTGATGGCAATTTTGCCGTCCTGCTCCCAAAAGCTCCAGATATATTCGGCGCGGAATGCCTTGTCGCCAAAGCGCATCTGCTGGGTCTCGCCGTCATAGTACATGACCTTGTCACGGCAATAGTCTTTGGTTGAAGCATTGGCGATATAGTACCAATGCACGTTACCTTCCGTGCTTATTTCGGGACCGACGGTGGCAGAATTGTCCTTTTTGACCTTGACCGTAAAATCCTTGAATATGACACCTGTATTTGACCCTACCTGAGTAAATGACAAAGTGCGCAACTTCTGCGCCGTGGCACTCACTGTCTGCTCCTCCGTTCCGGTAGTATATACGTTACCATTGTCCATGGTAATTGTGATGGCATTGCTGTGGCCGCCATTGACAAAGGTAAAGGCGTATTCCTCTATTACATAGCCGTCCGGTGGTGCCAGTGTATAGGTGGCATTGCCGGATGAACCGGAGAACAATTGGATATTTTCACCGGACCAGTTGATATTGTTGACAGTACCGCAACCGAATTGCAACTGTGGCACAGCAGTGCTCTTCCACACGCTGTTGAAACTTTGATTCATAGATTCGCCACGGTACAGATTGCCATTGGCCTTGTCCACGGTATATATTACAGTCTCTGGATCTTCAGGCCGCTCTTCTGGTTCCGGAGCCTCCTGTATCTTCAATTGGCAACCGGCATCTACACGGTCCGCACCCTTGCTGCCGGGATTGCTCCAGTTGTAGATTTTGAAGTTCTGGGCACTGCCAGTCTGGTTCACTTGCACCTCGCCGGAGGAAAGGATAAAATACCCTGTATTGTCACCATAGCTAAGGCTCCAACCTGCCTCGGGCTGTGCCTGAACAGTCTGTACCTGAGTGTTGAAGTCTGCAGTAGGGCTGAGATAGGAACCGAATCCGCGATTGATGACATCGTATGTATCATCGCCACGATTCACGAACTTCCACATGGAAGATGCATATATGGCATCATCAGCGGAACCCAGTACACCAGCCTCGGCACCCTCGGCCGTAAAGAACATGGCATTGCTGCGCAGGGAAGAAATCTGGTACCAGTGTTCGTCACCATCGGTGCTGACGGAGGGATATATCAATGCAGTTGAAAGGATACCCTTTGTTGCGGCAACAAATGCATCCACTTGGGCTTGTGTTACAGGCTCGGAGCCGGAAAGTACGGCAGAAGCTTCTTTCAATTTTGCATCAACCTGTTCCTTGGCATCTGCGCCATATTGTCCGACACCGGTTCCATAGTCAAGGGACAACATTTGTGACATGGCCTGCGACAAGGCATTGCGAATGCCTATGTTGTCGTGCAACAGTTGTGCGTCCTCTTCTGTTATTACATTATATATATCCTCGGGAAAGTCTGCCAACAGGGCTTCTTTCATCAAGTGTGCCACCTTCACGTAACCCAGGCCACCGAGATAGTTGCTTGGATAGAAATAACGTGTGTTAGCCACTCCGTTATTCACCAATGCATTGTAAATATCCACATATCCTATCTTATCATTACCATCGGCCAAAGTGCGCGCATATTCGTTCAGTACGGAAATACGTTCGGCATTGGTGGTGGCATTGTTTATGGGGCAAAGACTCATAAGATAAAGAACGGATGAGGGCGACTTCTCTGCAATCAGATCCACCAAGGCCTTGTAATTGGCCTTTACGGTTTCCATGTCCGTAGTGCCATTGCACTCGGCGGTACCTGTATATAGGAAAATTGCCTTGGCATCGTCTTTCCTTACTCCGGTCTCGGCGTATGTGGCTTTCACCATGGCGGTGGTAGTGGCGATGTCGCCGCCGTATCCCCAGCCGGTGCCGCGGTTTTTGACATTCACGTTGCCAAGCAATTCATGCCATTCACCGTTCTTCACCATTTCGTCGCCGAAGACCAGTACGTCATCGGTGCCAATTGGCATCATGCTGAAATATGTGCCACGCATGCCGTTAGAACCGCTTGCGCCTCCATTCTGCTGCACGTCAATGCTGTTCTCGGGATACACCGTGCTGACAGTATACTCCTCTCCCTCTTGCAGATACTGGCAAATGGCCTCGCACCACACGCGATATGCACCGGCTGTAAGGTGCAGATGGTCGTAGCTCCACTTGCTGTCAGTAGCCACATTGATGAGCTTGTCGTAAAGGTCTACATAGGTCACATTCTCTTTTTCGGATGCATAAGCCTTGAACAACTCGTTGGCTTTCAGCCAGTCTTCCGGACGACGGTTGCCTGTGCTGTTGTTGAGGATACTGTAGATATATACCTTTACATCCGGATAACGCAGATGTATGCGAGTCACCATGCTGTTGACATTGGCAAGGACCTGCTCCGGAGTGATGTTGCTGCCAATGTCGTTGGTACCAATCATCATGAAGATTTTTTTGGGCTTGTTCACCAGATAGGTCTCCAGATTGTCGCTCTGTTCGGATGATATGGTACCAGAGTTGCCACGGTTCACTATGGGCAGATACTCGCCGGAGGACGTTTTGAACACCTCGGGCCAACAATGCATGTCCGTAATACTGTTGCCGAGAAACAGGATGCTGCCTTCGGCCGGAGCCATCACCTTGAACGAATCATAACGATGGTTGCGGAATGGCAAATCCGCCCATGCTCCCAACATGCAGATGCATGCCAGCAATGTCAATAGAATTTTCTTCATTATAATTAAGGTTTGTTTGTTAAGGGTCCATATGATTGTCCTGCAAAAACCAAAGCAGGCCTGCGCATGTATCTTCTCCTGCCTATTCTTCCTGTAGACGGATAGTGTCTATCTTGACGGAATCCGTTTCCTCCAGCAGGATGTCCGCAATGGTCTTATATGTAGAGTCGGCACGCAGGCTATCCTGCTCAGCTGCTATTTCCTGAAGGATGAACTGTTCGGCTTCCATGGTCTGGGCTGTGCCCGTGCCCCAGACAAGTTCGTAGTACCCGCGGTCCAACGGGCGGTGGGCACCGTCATACAGGAAGGCAAAGACGAACATATTGCCGCCCTCGGCATCGCCACGGTAGCAGGAGTATCCCGACAGCGTATGCAGAGCGGCATACGCTACCTCGCCCTGCAGGGCCTTGTCATTGATGCGGACGAAGAAGAAACGGTCTCCCTTTCGTGCGTAGGCGTTGGTGACGGCGATGGTGGAATCCTGGGCATTGACCCGGAACTTCAGATCAGTACCCTTGTATCCGAACCAGTCCTTCGCCACGAAAGTACTGTCATCCATCATGGTAAGCTCTATCTGAGGCTGATCCGGCATGTTGCACAATGTACCCGAAGCCTGGGAGTTCCACACCGGTGCAGGAGCAAACCATGCACTCATGGTCAAAATCAAGACATACAGCCAATGGCTGATTATACCGGCGCATATACCTCCTATAAACGAACTGAGGAAGGCCTTTGGCACCAAAGGACGGTATCCAAGGGAATCCAGCGTGGCGGCATCCGTACTAAGATAACCGCTCCAGCACATTCCTATGGCCGTGAACACGGCTATGGCGTTACCATCGATTATGCCCTTGGAAGCGAACTCCGGAACCAACCCCAAGGCAGCACCTACAGCACCCAAGGCAGTGATGGGAAAAGCTATCAACTCCGGTGCGGTGAAACCGAAGAGCCATTCAAAGACAAAGCTGATTTTACCTGCGAGCCACGGCAACAACTGCGTACCTTGAAAGGCACCGCCGGTATAGACTATGATATCGTTTCCCTCGGTATCTATGCCCTCGGCTGTGCCTCCGAAAGTCAGCATCATCACGAACGTGCTTATAATCAGCACGCCTGGTATGATGGCCATGCCTATGTTGACACCATCACGACCACCGTCCAACAGGGCATTGAGTACACGGACAAACAGGCTCAGGTCACTTTTCTTGCCGTCATCCTCCTGTTGGAAACTGACATCCGGCAAGGCTTCACCGCCACTGTAGTTGGTCACCGCCACTGCATCCTCGTGCAGATAATCCGGGAATGCCTTCAAGGTGAAGTGTTGCATCAGACGGGTGGCCACCACGCATCCGCAAAGGGCACCGAACAACCCCACGAACGGAGCCAGAAAATAACCCTGCCCCACCATGAAAACGATTACCAGCAGCCCCATGCCGAATGCCGTGCCGAAATTGACAAGCGACACATGCTGGTACTTCTTGAAATAACGGGCAAAGCCCTTGTCCTGGCTCAAGGCAATGATGGCGGGATTGTCGCTCAGGAAAGTGAGGACGGCCGCCAACGACGCCACGCCCGGCATATTGAACACCGGACGCATGACGGGGCGCAATATGCGCTGCAACAAGTCTACTACGCCAAATTCTACAAATACCTTGCCCAAGGCACCTGTAATAACGCACATGCCCATGATGTAGAACACCGTGTTCAGCAACAACTCGTGTGCCGTATGCATGATGGTATTCAGCATGTTAGTCAGTCCCATCACACAGCTCATGTATCCAAAGATGACAAGAATTATAATCAGGCATGGAATGCCATTTGGAATCTTCTTAAGCATTTTCTTTAGCTATCGTTATATTTATATAAGTTAGGTATATCACTATCTTCTTTTCAAGGCCCAACGCAAGCCATGCAGTATGTCCAGATTGAGCTTGACACCCACATTCACGCACACGAGTCCATCCTGCATCACACCGTCAGGATTAGAGTTGGTTCCAATATCGTAGCCCGCAGTTCCGTACAGGCGCAACACATCGGGATATTGCCTGAAAGGCTCGTATTCCACGCCTCCGCTAATGCCATGTATTTCCGTGCCGTCAAGCACGCACAGGTCAGCATCTGTGCCGGAACAGTTCGTATCGTAGGTATATTTGGCAAACAAACGTGTCGTTGGATGCGGACGGCCGCTCAACTCTGCCACCACGCTACAGTCCTTAAACATAATGGTTTGGTGGCTGCTGGCACGATTGACATAATCAACTTCCATCCACAAGCGTCCGCCTGACATCAGATTGAAGCGGTTGCCCAATGCCATGTAGCTCATCCACCGTCCACCGGTGCACTGAAAGGCATTCAAAGACCAAATGCTTTCCCAACAGCCGTGAGTGCCGTTCCACATCAACGAGAGACCGTAAGTATTGTTGCTGCCGATGGCTTTGCGAAAAGGGCTGTTGCAGAACTGTAACGTCAGGCAATCTCCGCTGTTGAAGGTATATGCCACACTGGCACCCAGCTGATAGCAGGATATGTTGTTCCAGTATTCGCTGTTGTAGTACAAATCTATGCCTGGACGGTCGTATTCATACCCGCCGATGGCCACCACCTGCTTGCCAGCAGCTATCCGCCAATGCCGGTCCGGCTCGTACTGCATCATCATGTAGTCGGTGGAATCCCAGAAATTGCGCTCATTTGTGATATTCAACCGTTGCCGCCACTTGAAGGACAAGCCTTTGTAAAGGCGCGCGAACAGGTACATGTTGATATACTCTCCCCTGAATCCAGTGCGATTGTCGTCCGTAACTCCGGCACTACGCTGCATCTGCCACCCCATGCGGGTTTCCACACTGAATCTCCGTATCTCAGGTCCCTCATAGGAACGCTCTCCGTGTACCGACAGCGAGTCCGCCCCGGCACCACGCACACCCATGCCCCAAGCACAGGCGACTGCAAGTAATATAAGTGTCCTTTTCATGGATTTACGACACCAAAGATACAAAGATATGCGCACTCGTACAAAGGAACGGCAACACTTTTTTATCATTCTGTTAAATTTACATAGTTTATCTGACATTTAACAACTACGTGCAAACTCAGAAAGTGACACGCTATCGGCAGAATACGTCTGGCAAGTCCAACAAGACATAACTCCGCATACATGACTGTCTACTATATCCATGGCCATACGCCTGAGCGGCATTCTGCCTGCTTGCGCCTTTGCCGTAAACGCTCATAGCAGAAATAGACGAAAAGGTCAAGGCCATTTGAATCCTAACGACCAATTTTGGACAATTTATGGCAACGGCAACGTATTTTCGCCATTTTATTTGGCCTTTACAAAAAAAAAACATACCTTTGCACTCGCATTAGGCCCAGATGGCGGAATAGGTAGACGCGTTGGTCTCAAACACCAATACCGCAAGGTGTGCCGGTTCGACCCCGGCTCTGGGTACAAAGAGGACGGTTGAGATGTTTACATAGAAACATTCGACCGTCCTCTTTGCGTTTTGCATGCCCTTATCCCAAGGACGCGCACTACATTGCAGCCTCGGCGAAAGGACATCCCCGTGGCAATTAGATTTAGTTCCAGTATTGTCGGCACCTTGACAATAGTATCATCGCACCCTTGACAATAGTGTTGTCAAGGTGCCGACAATACTATAGTTGAAAACAGAGGATTCTTATTCCGCCTTGTTCTCGTCACGGTGAAAAGTGAATCCGCACCGATATGATTCCGCCCACATACACAGGCAAACAAAAGCGCATACCGTGATACACACCGACGTGGAGCGGATTATGCTCCCAAGTCCGGTAAGCGGTGCCACGATGCCGCCCAACAAAAACGGCACGGCTCCCAGCAGGGCAGCCGCCATGCCTCGGTTTTCAGTGATGGTGCGCAGCGCGAGGGTAATGGTCGCCGGTGTCAGCAGGCCAACGCAGAAAAGCATGAGGAAGATAAACACCTCGAACATGGCGAACGGCCACGCCAGCAACAATGCCGAAGAACTGAGCACCGCCATCGCCATCAGCACGAATGTGCTCCACCGGGTTGCCGCCTCCAGGTTCTTGAGCTTCATCACAACGCTACTGCCCGCAACCAGTCCGAGGGCATTGCCGGCAAAGCACAGGCTGTACTCCATCGGTGTAAGTCCGAAATGATTCTGGAAGATGAAAGGCGATGCGGATATGTAGGCAATCAATGCAGCCGAGGTGAAGCCTTGCAACAGGTTCATCACCAGATACGGGCGGTTGCGCACCACGGCGGCATAGCAGCGGAACGTTCTCCACACGGGCATTTGCAGGCGGTCTTTCTCGTCCAACGTCTCCCGCAAATTACGGCAGGCGCAAAGCAGCACCAAGGCCCACAAGCCCAATACGCCGAACGCGCCCTGCCATGAACTCAGGCTGAACGCCGCACCACCAACCACCGGAGCGACAATCGGCGCAGCTCCCTGCACGGCGGCAAGGATGGCAAAGTACTTGGCAAGGTCGGAAGCCGAAAACGAGTCGGTGATGATAACCTTGGATATGACCAGTCCGCTGGCTCCCGTCAACCCTTGCAAGAGGCGGAAACAGACAAACGGAACGATGCCGGTGGAGAGCATGCAGCCCACAGTGGCAATGACAAACAGCAGCAGGCACCATAGCAGAGGCCGCTTGCGCCCGTACTTGTCGGCAATGGGGCCAATGAACAGCTGGCCCACCGCCAGCCCCAGCATTCCTGCGGTCAGGCTCAACTGAATAAGCGAAGCCGAGGCCGAGAAATAAGAGGTCAGTTCCGGCAGGCATGGCAGATAGAAGTCGGTAACAAACGGCCCGAACGCCGTCAGGTTGCCCAGGATAAAAACCAGTGTATTCTTGCTCATAGCATCAATGATTTACATATTAGACAACCGGCATATTTCGACAAACTGAAAGAGACAAACTCGTTTTTTGCAACTCGTAGACAGCCCTCGGGGGAACTGCTCCGAAAATTCCCATCAACAGCCACAGGAAATTCTCCTGAAGCGTCTCTTCCAAAACGCCTTCACTGCCATCGTTGCAAGAAGCCGGCAATGCAATGATGCATGCCAATGACATTCCTCCACAAAACTTCCTCATCCAAGATTTCATGTTCATTATTCGTTCGTTTTACGTTAGTCATTCAAGTATCAGACAAAAATAGTGCCCGAACACGTATAAAGCCAATTAGACTTACGTGTTCGGGCACTACATATTGCTTTCGGGCAGCAAAAATATAAAAAGATATTCGTGCAGCCAAGCATTTGGCCGAGAAGTTTACGGATGATACGTTGAATGTACCTTATAGACCATCCTACTTTATATATATATGATAAGGGTGATATACCGTCACCCTACGCCATTCCCCTGCCTTTGCCTCACAGCCTCGAACATCAGTATGGCAGCAGACACCGACACGTTCAGAGAGTCCAGGATGCCGAGCATCGGGATACGGATATGAGCATCAGCAGCCTCGCGCCACTGCCTGGTCAGGCCTGTGGCCTCCGTTCCCATGACAATGGCGGTTGGGAGGGTCATGTCTGTATCGTAATAAAGGCTGGAATCCTGAAGCTGTGCCGTGAGGACACGTACTCCATGATCATGCAGATATCGTATGCACTCCTCGCTGGTGCAAGCGACGGTGGGAACCGAGAAAAGTCCGCCGAGCGAGGCGCGGACAAGATTGGGGTTGTACAAGTCCGTCAACGGGTCGCACACTATCAGAGCATCCACTCCGGCGGCATCGGCACTGCGAAGTATGGCACCAAGGTTGCCGGGCTTTTCAACACTTTCCAGCACAACGTACAACGGTGCATGCCCACTGACAGGAACAGGCAGAGTGTCAAGACCATGGTCCTTCATGTGCATTGTGGCCACCACGCCCTCGGTACCTCCACGGTAGGCTATGCGTTCATAGACGTTGGCGGACACCTGCACGGCACGGCACCGCGGCATGGAGACCATCAGTGACTCGTATTCGCCTTCGGTACGCAAGATGTCCGGGCACAGAAACAATGTGTCCACCACGTATCCACGCGAGATGCAGTGTGCCAGTTCGCGCCGTCCCTCCACGACAAACAGCCGCTGCGAACGACGGCATGCCGACTTCTGCTGCAATTGCACGAGAGCCTTTATCCTCTGGTTCTGCGTGCTCGTTATGGTCTCTGATATTTGCATAAGGTATACAAAATTACGCAATTACTCAAAACTGCGCAACATTTCTTTGCATTATTCTCAATAAATGTCTACTTTTGTGCTTTGTTGGGATTTGTGTATCAGCAACACCCCATTACGACAATAACCTTGATACGTAACATATACACAATATGGGTAGATTTTTCGTTGTATTGAAACGACCGCTGCTGGCCATCCTGCTGATGCTGCTGTTGCAGGCCGCAGCAGGACTGGCACTGCTGATAGCACAGCTCATAAAAGGCCATGGCATTACGGCGGACGGCACACCGGAACAGATGTTCGATGCCTCGCTGATGGCCATCTGCCTGTTTGTCGCGGACGTGATCATAAGCCTTGCCTGCCTGGCTATATTCCGTCGCAAACAGTATTCACGCAGCCAATATGTCCCCTCGTCGTCCACCTGGAAGCAAAATCTATGGGGCATGCTGGGATGCGTGTTTGGTGTCGTGGCCCTGGACCTGATGACCGAGTTGATGGCAATACCCAACCTTATGGAGGAACAGATGATGGCTATCTGCGATACTCCATGGGGCGTGGCGGCCATAGCCTTGGCGGCTCCTGTAGGCGAGGAAATGCTGTTCCGATGGGGCATCATTGGACATCTGCTGCACCACAACAGGGGAGTGGCGGAGTCCATCTTCGTCAGTGCGCTGCTCTTCGGTCTCATACACATGAATCCTGCCCAAGTGTTCTTTGCCACGGCCATGGGTGTGCTGCTGGGCATGTTGTATTGGAAGACGGGCAACATATTCCTGCCTGTCCTGTTGCATGTGCTCAACAATTCAGTAGCCTGTGCCCAGGTATGGCTTCTCGGAGATGACATCCACACCTACAGTATGGTCGAAATGCTCGGCGGCCATGCCATGGCGTGGAGCACGGTAGCCGCATGCGCGACCGTGTGCATAGGGCTGATGTGGTGGTATGCCATGTCAAAACCTACGGCACAGGCAATAGGAATGGAGGACGCAGAGGCATGAAGATAACCCGATTGACAGCATGCTCCCCCGAAGATTTCAGCCAGATAGAAGCCTTGACGAAAGTGGTCTCCTCCTCATGCAAGGCAGACCGTGAGACCATCGACGAACTCCTGTCACAACAGGATACCCACCTGTTGGTGGCACGGGGAGACGACGGTATCATCGTGGGAATGACCACCATATGCTGCTTCACAATCCCCACAGGCAGACATGCGACCATAGAGGATGTTTCCGTATTGCCAGAGTGCCAAGGCCAAGGGGTGGGACGATTGTTGGTACAAGCCGCCTTGGACCACCTTGCGTCCACCGGCAAGCATTACCGCGTAGGATTGACTTCGCGCCCGTCGCGTGTGGCTGCCAATGCACTGTACCGCAGCATGGGATTCTCGCCCAAGGAAACCAACGTATACACAATGGACGTGTAACCGTACAACTCGCCACCATCACAGTGCAGAGCCTGCACAAGACCCTGCATACATTTATAACAAGAACAGAATGAAATCATTTGAAGAATTAGGATTAGACGAACGAATACTGCGCGCCATCGGCGAGCAAGGTTATGAATACCCCATGCCCGTACAAGAGGCGGTGATACCTGTACTGCTGGGCAAAGCAGAGACAGAGGACGGTTGGCAGGGCGACCTGGTGGCGCTGGCACAGACCGGCACGGGCAAGACGGCCGCCTACGGTCTTCCATTGGTGCAGCTGACAGACGGGATGCCGATGCAACCCACTTCACTCATACTGGCTCCCACACGCGAGCTGTGCCTTCAGATTGCAGACGATCTGGAGGGATACTCCAAGTATACCGACGGAGTGCGCATCCTTCCAGTCTACGGCGGCACGAGCATAGAAGCACAAATCCGGTCACTGCGACATGGCGTGAACATATTGGTGGCCACGCCCGGACGATTGCTGGACCTGATGAAGCGCGGTGCAGCCAACCTGTCCACGGTGAAGAACCTGGTATTGGACGAGGCCGACGAAATGCTGACAATGGGCTTCCAGGACGACCTCAACGAAATCCTTGAAGGCATTCCCACCGAACACCGCACCTTGCTCTTCTCAGCCACAATGAGCAAGGAGATAGAGACCATAGCAAAACGCTATCTGCACGACTACAAGGAGATACAGGTAGGTTCCCGCAACGAGGGTGCCGAACATGTCAACCATATATACTATATGGTACGCGCGCAAGACAAGTATCTTGCACTCAAGCGCGTGGTGGACTACTATCCACGCATCTACGCCATCATCTTCTGCCGAACACGCATGGAGACGCAGGATATCGCCGACAAACTGATACAGGACGGCTACAACGCTGATTCACTGCACGGCGACCTGTCGCAACAGCAACGCGACCTGACCATGCAGAAGTTCCGCCAGCACCGCACACAACTTCTTGTGGCCACAGACGTGGCGGCAAGAGGATTGGATGTAAACGACCTTACACACGTCATCAACTATGGCCTGCCGGATGATACGGAGAACTATACACATCGCAGCGGACGCACGGGTCGTGCCGGAAAGAAAGGTACCAGCATCAGCATAGTCCACGTGAAGGAAAAGGGCAAGATACGCGTGATAGAAAAGGCTATCCAGAAGCAATTCGAGCGTGGTGCCCTGCCATCGGGCAAGGATATATGCCAGAGACAGCTCTACCGCGTCATAGACGACATAGAACGTGTGGACGTGATGGAAGAGGAGATTGCCGAAGTTATGCCCGAAGTTATCCGCCGCTGGGGATGGCTGGACAAGGAGGACCTCATCAAACGCGTAGTGAGCCGCGAATTCGGTCGTTTCCTGGCTTACTATGCCGATGCACCGGAGATAGAAGAGGTGTCCGAGTCCAAGTCCGGTGCAAAAGGCGAACGCAAGTCACGTCGCGACAAGGGCGGCAACGGACCACGCACAGCCGAGGAAGGATACACACGCCTGTTCCTGAACGTAGGCAAGATAGATGGTTTCTATGCCAAGGAGATCATAGGTCTCATCAACCGCAATGTAAAGGACGTGCCGGTAGAAATCGGACGCATAGACCTGATGAAGAACTTTGCCTTCGTGGAGGTAGCGTCAGACCATGCCGAGGCCGTAATCCGAGCCATGAAGCATGGAGTGACAGTAAAAGGGCGCAGCGTAGTGTGTGACGAGGCAGACAAGAGCACGGACGACAAGGACAACAGGCACGAACGCAAGCGCGACACAAAACGTGACCGCCGTGACACAAAACGTGAACCACGCGACGGTCGCCGTCGAAACGGCAGCACCAATAACGAGGAATCTTCCTCCAGCCATGGCAGTGCAAGGCGTGGCGGATACAAGGAGGAAACACGTGCATCACGCAACAAGCCCGCACCTCAGCCCAACAGGAAACATTACACAAAGAATGATTGGATGCAGTTCCTGAATCCTGATGCAGCACAGTTGCGCGGCAAGGAGCCTGACTTTACCGAAGAAGGATGGGCACGCCGCAAACCAAGGAAAAAGAAGTAAATCCCTGTGGATACCAAATCCACAAGCCCAATATACCAATCTGGATGTTTTCCATACAACAAGAGGCTGTCCAACAAGTCCTGTTTTAATGATTTTACCCTTGCCAGAATGCACTCTGGCAAGGGTAATTTCTCATATTCGGAGACTTGTTAGACAGTCTCTTGCGGTTTATTCTCAGGATTCCACCCGTGACGACTGACAAAGGGCCAACTTCATACCAGCCTGCCCAAGTATGGGATTTTCCTGAATGCAATGGTGGTGAGCATGGACATGACAATGACGGCTATCGTTATAAAGAAGAACGAAAACATACCCATACACAGCAAATCGATATGGAAAAACTTTGTAGCCAGATTGATAAACAAAGGATGAAACAGATATATGCCAAAAGAACAGTCAGAAACCATCAATCCTGCTTTCCTGCCAAATATCGGTCCATTGTTTAACGCCTTGCTTCCTTTAAACAGCAAGAAAATGCCATTTGCCAAAAAGAATGTTATGATAGGATTGAGACTCAGAAAGGCAGCAGTTTCAGGAGTTGGATTCATCATATGAATACCAACGGCTATGAAGCACAGAGACATTGACAGGCATATACATCCGATCATTTTGGTCATGCCACACATCTCCATGACAGTCTTGTCAATCAGGTATCCAAAGAACAGATACAGGACATAAACGGACGATACAGGGAAAGTGATGCCCACCTTCAAGCCAAACACACTTCCAACCTGTGGCATTATCAGAAGAAAAAGCGCCATGACCAGTACAAGCTTTACCAGATCACCTGTATCAGAAACATTGACAAAACCCTTCAGCATGGGCAGTACGAGATATAATCCTGTCAGCATGTACACATACCACATGTGATCCCAAAGGTTGCCGGACAACACGTTGGCAAACGCTTCAGCCACCAAGGCCGGGGAAATGGCACGGTGGATGTAGGCAATCTCCAGCAAAGCGTATGCACTGCCTATGGTCAGCAAAATCAACAGCATCCTCCATACATACTTGCCGAACACATTGTCATAAGTGATGATGCGCCGCGGGTGCAGGAGAAGTGTGCCTGTTATCATAACAAACACGGGAACGGCAAAACGAGTGATGGTATTGACGAGAACAAGCAACACGTTTTGCATTGTTGCGTCCGGATTGTAAAACCTGTCAAGGCACACACCGGACATATGCAATAGCACTACGGCCAATGCCCCAACTATTCTGAGGTTGTCCAAATAGACTATGTAATGCGATTTAGCCATTATAGCAATCCTAAATACTATCCGCCCTGTTCCTCGTAGGCTTTCCGGAAGTCGGTGATGGTGGCAACCACCTCGTCTATATCATCGGTAAGCGAAAGCAGCAGATTCTTATAGATGCCCTTGTCCATCAAGTGGACCAACAGGGGATACAATGGTGTTGTCTTGGTCCAGAACTCGGTATCAAGGAACACCATGGGACTGGCAAAACCGAAGGTAAGGTAGTGGTTCTGCACTGCTTCCTGAAAGACTTCCTGAAAGGTACCAGCGCGTCCCGGAGCATATATGATGCCACCGTAGGAAACGGTGAGGAGCGTGTCCTCGCGCACACTATTCTCAAACAACTTGACTATGTCCGTGGCAAACGGGGATGTCCACTCGTGACCATAGAGCCATGTCGGTATGCTCAGATTGCGATACACTACCTGAGGATAGCTGGCGAGAATGTCAAATGACACCTGCAGGTAACCATCGTCCTGCTGAGCAGGCACGGCACGCAAACGGGACAGGGCATCAAGGAATTCGGCCTCGCTTCTGCCTGCCATCCATGCACCGAACCCTGTAGCCTCCATGGCACCGCTACCTCCACCGGAAACCATCAGCGAACCTAATTCTGTCAAGTGCTTGCTTATGCGTGCAATCTTCTCATAGGAGACATCGTCCCTCCTCATGGCATTGCCACCCATCACGGCCACCACACGACACTTGCCATACTGCGAAAGCAGGCGTTTCAACCTTTGCATGATGGCAAAGTCATGCAGGTTACGTGCCAGGGCCTCAAGCGGATTGTCCGTTACCTTGCCCTGTGCCATATAATGACGGTATACCCTTTGGTCGTAGCAATCGGCAAAGGTCTCGGGATTACTGAAATCCAAGCCTTCGTACAAACTCTGTGCCGTGTACAATCCTTGAGGATCCATAATATATGGCACCGTACGAAAGTATTCGGCTATACGCTGTGCATGTCGTACATGATTCTGAATCATAGGTCATGGGATATTACCAGACTTCATCCCACAGGCCGTTGCCGGAAGAGCCGTTGCCTCGTGACAGGGAGTTTCCCGGATTGTAGCCACCTTGGCCATCGTCGCCGCCGGTGTTGTCATTGTAAATTTGAGTTGACATGTCCGAAGTGGATGCCAAGATGCCACATGATGGACTACAGTCAAGGACAGTGACCTTGGGTGCAATGTATGTTCTCTTCATAGTCATATGATGTTCAGTTGATTATAACCTTGGTGTTGCCAATGATATTCACGCCTTTCTGCGGTGTGGTGAGACGTTGACCATTGAGATTGAATATGAGATTGTTCCGGGGAGTAGCGGTAATGTCACGAATGTCGGTCTCTGCAGAAAAGTCCAGCGAAATAACACGTGCCCCGGCCATATCTGCGGGAACCGCCCACTCCATCCAGCACTTATTGGCTGCAATGGTGCCCTTGTCCTGCATACGATAGAATCCGGTATCCTGGCCGTCGGGTTTTAGGAAGATGAACTTTTTCATCTCTTCTCCCTGGACCAAGTCCTGCTTCAAGTAATTGCCACGGAGCAAAGAACCCGGCAGAGATGTGCGTGAACCTTTGTCGTCCATGGTGATATCCAAATTGTATTCGCCACCAGAGGCCCTGATGACGACCGGGGTTCCTTTCTTCAATGTTTCGCCGGGATTGGCTATGGCCTGCATGGTGCAAAGGATTGCTGACTTGTCTGAATCCTGTGTAATGTTTGAGGCGGCACAGTCGAAAGCCTGCATGCCCTCGGGAAGGACCACATTGAAGGGCAGACAAAGTGTGGCAAAACCTGCGGAACTGACAGTGAATGGAAACCGGGTGACAGGAGTGACTGTAAAGGTTGACAATCCTTCTTTTTCGGATTTATCGTTACCAAAAACCAAGTTTTCATAGTCATTGACATAATTTATGCCATCACCTGTACTGCGCAATTTATACACCCCGGCCTCATTTGCTTCTTCTATAAAAAGATATGCGCCAGCCTCATCGGCATTCTGCGAGAACATGATATGGTTCCAGCCACTGAGGGTAGGGGATTTGAGGTACTGTCCCTGTGCCGAGATGGAGAATCCGTTACCACAAGGAGCCAATGTGAAAACCATGTCCGCAGGAGCATCGGAAGAGTATGTGCCTGTGGCTACGAGCTTATGGCCCTTGTTGTTGCTGTTATCCTTGTCCTCGTTGTAGGCTATGAAGACGGGAGCATCCTTGCTCCCGTCCTTATAGTTGATATGATACGTGCCATAGAACTCCGGATTCAGCACCACGGAAAACTTTATGGTTGTGCCGTTTGCCAATGCGATAGTGCCCATGTGGTTGCCATCTGCGGCATCAGCCTTGATACGGATGTCACTCAGGCTTGTCACGTTGCCATCAATGAAGTCTCCGCTGACGGTCACATTCTCCAGAGATGTGAAATATGACGTAAGGTCTATCACACTTCCTGCACTGGCAACAATGGTTATCTTCTCAGACAGGTCGTTGTCCAGCAGACTGTAGGCATAATATACTCCGTCGTTTGTGCTGACGGGTATGATGTACTTGTTCAGAAGCTTCTGTGCCTCGTCTATGGTGTTGCCCTCGGGTGTGCGGCTGTATGCATATCCGCTCTCTCCTTCATCCAGACGTGTGGTGCTCTTTTCCGTCTGTCCAACGCTGTGTTGCATGCCATGTGCCCAGTTCCATTCAAAGAAGAAGTAATCGGTGCCCTGACAATCATGCTCAAAGAAGTATTGCCAACGTGGCAGGTAGTAGTCTTTCAACAATCCCTGCCATGAGCGATAGGAATAATCCTTCAGTCCGCCATTCTGTGCCTGGTCGCCCCAGGTGGTGACAAGTGTACGTGCATTGTTGAATTCATACCAGTCGGTAGTTGCAGTGGCGGCATCGGTGACTTCCTTGGCGGCATCGCGTGCTTCCTGTGTCCATTTGCCCAGACGGAAATTGAGGTTTGTACCTTTGAATGTATCCATGTCTGCAATGAGGGCAAGGAAAGCGTCGCGGCGTGCCTTGTACGTGAAATCTGTCGCAAAGTTGTCACCGGCAGCCTCCTTGGCAGCCTTTATGCCGAGAAGCAAGTCATAAGCATAGTCGGCCATGACGGCACCTCCGAATTCCACGATGTCGTAGAGATAGTTGCTCTCGTGGACGGAACCTGAGGCAATGCCCAACACATCCTTTGCGCCCAATAGTTTGTATGTGGCATCTATGAGCATCTGGCGACGTGCACGTGTATAGGTACCTCCGGCATTGTTGAGGGTCACGCCCCAGGTGCTGGCAGGAGAAGCATCGAGGTTCGGACGTGCCGCCCATACATCCTCTACAGGACCTTGTATGGCATCGGCACCATAATTGAGCACACCCTGACGAAGCAGTTCCCATGCATCCTGGACTGCGGCGTTATCCGTCCCATACCTGGTAGAAGAGTATTTTTTTACCCACTCTGCCATGTCCGGCTTGTTGCCCATCCATGGCAACTGGAACAGAAGGTCGTAGGTGACAGGTGTCTGCTCTATGGCCTCGGGGGCTGCGCCGATGCCCTTGATGGAAGAGAACTTTTCCTTGAAAGAGAAATAATTGTCAACAAGGTTGTTCAGTCGTCCCATAACTCCGGAACGTCCGCCGAAGTTGGGTATGGCACAGAACACGGCATGCTGCGGAACATATCCGTTATAACTATTGAAAGCAGGCTTTCCGTCCGAAAAGAGGTCAAGGACAATGAGCTTGCCTGCGGGAACCGAAGTAAGAGAGAGCTTCTGTTCGTCTGACCACTGCCACTGCTGTATCACCCACTGTGATCCTCCCTTAGCCGCCTCCATGGCCTTGTATATGGCAGTGTATGCCTCGGAATACTTGCCGCTTGAGATTCTGCCGCCCTCATGGAACGGATCCATGGAGTAGTATTGGCTTTCGCCCATCACATCCTTCAGGCAGGCATAGTAATCTGCGGCAATCTCGGTGAAGCGTTCTGCCGTCGGATCTATGATGTAGGGACGTGTGAAACCGCACCATCCGCCACCGTTGTTGTCCGTGGCTACGCCTGTCTTTGCAGTAAAGTTACTTGGAACCATACCTGAAAAGCCTGGCAGTACCGGTTGCATGCCCAGTTCACGCTGACGGGCAACAATTTTCTTGGCAAGGTCTGTCTGACGGGCATACCACGCATCGTCCTGGACACCACCCCAGCCATTGCTGCCAGTGCCGCCCCAACCCTCAAGGTTGTTCATGCCCCACCATGCAGTGAATGCGGGACCGGCCACGAAAGCCTTGGCGTCGCTGTCGCTATAGTTGTATTTGCGTGTCCCATCCTGTTCCATGGTCAGGAACTTGCGCCATACCTCTTCCAGTCCAACAATCTGCAGAGGCATGTTGATACCGTGCAGCGCCATCCAGTCTATCTCCTGTTGCCAACGCTTCCATGTCCATGTAGTCATGGAGTAACCGAAAGTACAATAGTTGAGATAGTATCGGTAACGCGCATCACAGGTGTGCGTCTCCTCGGATGTTGGCAATGGCAGGGAAGAGAGATCAGCATATGCCTCGCCATCGGCTTTCTCATTCAAGGAGTTCCAGGATATATTGATATTGGCAATGTTGCTCAGATACCAGCCCAAGCCCGTAGTGATGGCGCTGACAGTACTGCCCTTGATGGAAATCCTGCCTCCATCGGTACCAATAACAAAAACCTCCTGTCTGGAGTCCATGGACGGAGCAAGAAGGAATCGGAACTTGTCGGCGGCACCTTTACCGCCTATGCGTTCTGCCAAAGCCACTACCGAAGCGGGATTCTCCACATCCTCCGCCTGTGTATAGACCACGGTCACTGTCATGGCCTGAGAATCAACTGCCACGGCCCAAGTATATCCGGGTATTTCATTTGCAGTGAACAGGTCCGCATCGAATGTGGCTACAGTTATGGCATCACCAGCATTGACGGGCAGCCCGTTATACAGGATTGCGACCTCATTACCGGCAGGTGCATCTACTGCCAGGGTGTATTCCTTGACCACTTCATCCAGAATCTCTATACGGAAGGCCTTGGCATTCATGGTGGTATTCTCCGTTACAAAGGAGAAAGAGAACGCTCCGCCGAGGTCCTCGGGCAATATAATTTCAAAGTAATCGTCCGTTGCTCCAGATGTGTACCATCCACCGTTGCAGTACGTACCGTTGACACCGTCCAGCATATTGGCATAGGACTTGTTGTTGTTTCCACCCAACTGCGATGCGTCCAGTTTCACCTCCTCACCCTTGGCATCATAGAGGACAAAAGAATCGAAGCTCATGCGCTTGGCACCGTTGGCATAGAATGCCCCGGACTCTGTCAATGTAAAGCGCAGCTTGCTACACGTTCCGGGATAGTATATCTTGCCGGAGGTGAAGTGCATCTTGCCATCCTTGCCCTCGGCCAAAGTGGGACAATCTACGACAGGTGTAATCTTTGCCAACTGTGCCTTGACGTTAATTCCTGTTGGCAGACCGTATGCAAATTCGGTTATCGGGGGCAGGGCAGTGTTGAGCGTGAACTTGTCCTGAGACTGTTTGCCCTCGGAATTCGTTGACTCCACTGTAAGGCTCTTGTCACCGTCGTATACTATAGTGACTTGGAAATCGCCACTGTATGTGACATTGCTGATAATGTGGTCACCTCCACCGAATACGGCATCCAGTTTGCCTCCGTTGCCACTGCTCTGAAGATAAAGCTGGAAGCCATTGAAATTGTTTTTCTCCGGAAATGCATTATTGCCGCTGGCTATCAGGCTTGTACCCCAATCATTGTATGAGTTACCGTCAGGGTTTTCCACTTCCAATGTCAGAACCCATCCTTCGCCAGCTTCAAGAGAAGAGAACTTTGCATCACTCAAATCAGAAACCGACACGGTACCCTGTTGGTTGTTACCCGTGATGGTTTTAGCCGCCCATCCTGCGGATATACCCAGAATACTTAGAAGAATGGCAAATAAAAATTGCTTTTTCATACTATAGGAATTAAGTTTGTTTATGTCTCTACAATTATAAAATCAGCGCAAGGTATACCTGGTATACTTGAATGCAGGCATTCCCAGTCCCATAATGGCAAACGCCTTGTGCCCCTTGGGTATGCCCAATATGCGGGCGGCACGCCTGGTACCCATCATGAACATGGACGTCTGTACGAAGCCCATGTAAATCTGGCTCACACCGAGGCTTTCCGCCATAAGAGAAGCGTTCTGATAGGCAAGATTGCAATCCTGAAATCCGAAGTCATAGCCCTTTGGGGCAGAGATGACCAGCAACGCAGTGGCATCGCAGATGGACGGACGATGCCCGTTAGAAAACTGTTCGTTCATTTCCATCAGAGCAGGCACCCTGTCGTACAAGTCTCGCAGAAATGGTTTCATTATCATCTTGATTGGCGGAAACAGCATTACGCGTGCCAATCTCATGAACAGTCTGATGACAGAAGCCTCCACGGCTTGCAACCTGGCATCGCCAGTAACAAGGCTAAGACAAACCTGGCGGCTGTTCTCGGCCGTGGGAGCATAGCGTGCAGCCTCCATTATCATATCCAAGTAATTCTCGGGAACAGGAGTGGAAGTGATGGTACGGTTGCTCCGGCGGGAACGTATCAATTCCATCAGGCTCTCCGGACTTGGCATCAGATTACCTTGTACGGTGCGCACATTCTCCTTGGGAAAATCGGAGTGCAAAAAGGCTCCTGACGGGCATACGTCCACACAGTGCCCGCACCCTATACAATCGTCCGTGTTGCGCAGCACAGGCAATCCTTTCCGCTGTATGTCAGGAATGAATGCCGGACAAACCCTCTGGCACTTGCCGCATCTTATGCAAAGTTCCGTATCTATGTTTATCATGGTCACACGTTCTTATCAAAGGTCAGAGAGGTTTTTCGTCCGGATTCTTGGCATAGTACTCGTCCCATTGCCGCTGCACTTCCTGCCAGTCCACTTCATCTCCATTTGCCACAGCCTCGGCCTGCCTCATGGCTTCGTCGCGCATGCGTTTCTCGGCATGACGCTGTTTCATGGCCTCGATGGTGGCCTCGTCAAGTATCTGGATGCGACCACGACGGACACACTCTTGCAAATCCTCCGGACCGAAGGCCTTGCCCTGTATATTGAAGTCGGAGATATTGAAGTCAAACGTGGTACGCAATGTATGCCGCACCATCTTCTGCTGAAAGCGCGTGCCTGCCATCTTGCGATGCAGCAGTTTGGCTATAATGTCTATTTCACGTTGCGAAAACTTGTTCCTTCCCATGTCTTAACGTTATTCTTGCAAAGACAAAGATATAAATAAAACAGTAATTAAATGTGGCTCACCTTATTTTTTTGTACCTTTGCACCCGTTTATTTCTTTAATTTATAATAAGAATAAGTATGCGTAAACTTTTTTTGACGGCTATCGCCGTTATGTGTTCGCTGGTATCCAGTGCCGACGAGGGCATGTGGATGCTCTCGCACATCAACCCCAAGACGGCAGAAACCATGAAGGCCCTGGGCCTTACACTGACACCCGAACAACTGTATAATTCCGATGGCAGAAGCCTGAAGGATGCAGTCATCAACCTGGGAGACTTCTGCTCAGGCGTGGTCGTTTCACCCGAAGGACTCTTCTTCACCAACCACCATTGCGGTTATGGCGCCATCCAGTCCCTTTCCACTCCCGAAGATGACATACTGAAGAACGGATTCGTTGCCCGCAAGCGGGAAGAGGAACGTCCTGCAAAAGGTCTCTATGTACGATTCCTGCAGAAAGTCACCGACTTTTCCGACAGAGTGAACGCCGATCTGGCCCGCCTGTACAAGGAGCATGCAAGCGACATGGACTCTGCCAGCGTGGAGAGTGCCTATGTGGACAGCATCTGCAGCGCCATAGAGCATGAACAGGACAGCCTGTATCCCGACATGGAATGCATCGTGCGCGCCTATTACGGCGGCAATGCCTACTATGCCAATTACTACAAGGTATACCACGACATACGCCTGGTATTCACCGCCACCGAGACACTGGGCAAGTTCGGCGGCGACACGGACAACTGGATGTGGCCGCGCCAGACATGCGACTTCTCCATGTTCCGCATCTATGCCAAGCCCGACGGCACGCCTGCGGAATACAGCGAGGACAACGTGCCGCTGAAGACGCCAGGCTATGCTCCAGTATCCATCGATGGATACAAGCCAGGCGACTATTGCATGACCATTGGCTATCCGGGCAGCACGGACCGCTATCTCTGTTCCTGGGGCATAGTGGAACGTACCGAGGCAAGCAACCAGGCCATCATAGACGTACGTACAGCCAAGCAAAACGTGTGGAAGCACTGGATGGACGAGGACCGCTCCATCGCCATAAAGTATGCAAGCAAGTGGGCAAGCAGCAGCAACTACTGGAAGAACTCCATAGGCATGAACAAGGCAGTCAAGGACCTGGACATCGTAGGCCAAAAGCAAAAGACCGAACAACAGATACGCGAATGGTACTCCAAGGACGACAAGCTCAAGGCCACATACGGTTCCGTATTGCCGGCTCTGGAAAAGGCTTATTCCGAACGCAAGGAGACTATGGCATTGATTACATATTTCAACGAGACCTTCTTCCGTGGAATAGAACTGATAAAGGCCGCCAATCGTGTATCACGCCTCCCCATGGATGCCACTGCGGAGGATGCACAGTTGTGCGTGAGCAACCTGAAGGATTTCTATAAGGACTATGAACCTCGCGTGGACGAGGAGACCATGGGCACACTATTGCAGGAATATCGACAGTGGTCGGGCAACAAGTTCCTGCCTGCCTTCTACAACATCATCGACAGTGTCTACAATGGCGACACCCGTGCCTATGCCCATGACGTCTTTGCCAAGACATGCCTGATGGACACCACCTGCGTGGCAAAGGTCATGGCAGACAGTACCTTGCGCGAAACAGACTTGGCCTTGCGCTATGCCGACGACATCTTTGTGACCTACAACGACATGCTTCACAAAGTCCGCAGTTCATTTAACATCATAGACTTCAACGAACGTCTTCTTACCCGTGCCATCATGGAAATGGATATGGACCAACCACACTATTCCGATGCCAACATGACCATGCGCCTGTCCTATGGTTTCATCCAGGACTACACGGCCAATGGCACGCACTACGACTACTTCACCAACAGCCAGAGCCTCCTGGACAAGGCTGCCAAGCAGAACGAGATAGAGGACTACGAACTGGAGGCGGACATAGTAAAACTGCTTAAAAAGGGCAAGTTCGGCAAGTATGCCGACAAGCATACCAAGCAGATGCAGCTATGTTTCCTCAGCAACAACGACATCACAGGTGGAAACAGCGGTTCGCCCATGTTCGACGGCAACGGTCACGTGATAGGCCTGGCATTCGACGGCAACTGGGAAGCCATGGCCGGAGACATCAGCTTCGACCCAACTCTGCAGCGTTGCATCGGTGTGGACATACGTTTCGTCCTTTGGATTATCGACCGCTGGGGCGGTGGCAAGAACATCATAAAGGAACTGGGACTGTAAAGTATCCACACACAGGACAGACAATATAACCCTTTTCACACAAACACGGGCATCGTGCCATCATTCTTGATATGGCACGATGCCCGTGTTTTGTATAGAACCATTTGTCTGTTGCCAAAAGGACTTGAAAATGAAGACATGTATCCCAAGATACAGTACAGACTCCATGAAACAAAAACTATTCATCGGATTAGGATCAGACACAAGCATTGAGGTTGAATTATTCTTACATGCATCGGCTCTCTCTGAAACCATGTTTCGAGCATAATATCGTCTCGCCATTTGCCATAGTATCATCGGTAACGTGACAATAGTATTATCGGTAATGCGACAATAGTATTATCAATGCCGCATCCATAATATAGTCGGGATGCAGACAACAATGGAACGAAAACGCATCCTCACTGAGATAGTCTTCCTGCCATGGCATTATGGCATGCCAACGTTAATGTAAGCTGCTTAAAGAAAGAAGTTTATAAAGACATAAACTTTTGACCGTTTGCATATTCATCATACGCTTTTTGTGTTGAAACTGCCCGTCCTAATGACATTAGTAATACAATAACTTGGACAAGACATCCGCATTGAAACCAATACTGTCACGGATGTCATCAGTTCATATTATTATATTGAAAAATTCTTACATACACGATGGAGAGGGCCGGTGAATTATTCATAATCATCGGAGTATTGTCAAGCACATGTCCACTTCCAATCCTGACGTTGCTTACGGGATGGAATTCATTCCGTATGTCTACTCTTCTGTAAGCGCAGCGCACACCTGGTCCTGAAATGCACGTCCCATGCTGCAACTCTCCACTCCCTGGTTCATGATACAGAAAGAAAGGACGTGGCCGTTGCCGCCGTTGGCATAACCGCTGAGGGTGGATATGCCGCTGACACTGCCGGTCTTGGCAAATATGTTGTTGCGAGCCATGGTTCCCTGCATGCGGTTCTTCAGCGTGCCGTCCACCCCGGCCACGGGAAGGGATGGCATCAAGTGAGCACGGATGTCCTGCTGGAACCATGCATATACGAGCAAGGCATTGAGCATCTGCGGTGTGATGTAGTTGTAGAGCGACAGTCCGCTGCCGTCCGCTATGCGGTAACCGCTGCCTCGCGGAATGCCTGCCTTCTCCATAACCGATTCCATCTGTGACCTCACCACGGATATATCACCGAACTTGCCGCCTCCCACAAGGGATAATTGCCAAAAGAGAGACTCGGCCATGCGGTTGTCACTGTCCTTCATCATGGGAACAAGCACCTCGTTGATGTTCCACTGGCGGCGTTCCCTGTAGGGCATCTGGCTGGTTATCTTGTCGTCCCAGCACCATCCCTCACCTGCCACGTTGATACGCGGAACATAGTTGTACTCACCGCCAAGCAAGTCAAGGGCCACTATGGCCGTGACAAGTTTCTGGCATGATGCAGGACGCAAACGATGGTCACCGTTGACGGTAAAGAGAAACTTGCCATCCGTAATGTCGTATACCACCATTCCCAACTGGCTGCTGCGGAACAGAGGACCATTGCACAATTCCAGGAGACGGGCCTGCAGCCGTCCTTCCCAAGTCTTGGCAGGACAGGACGGCGCGGTGCTGAAATTTCGACAGCCTTGGTGCAGCATGGCCAGGATGACCTTGTCATGGTCGCTTACCTTGTTGCCGCTCTCCTTTTCAACCACCACGGTCTTCACCACTTCACGTGTTTCCACCACCGGATGATGGGACTTGCAGGAAATGAGCAACAGGACGGAAACAAGTTGGAAAAGTATCTTTTTCATGACGGGATATAATTATTGCGAATATGACAACACCAGCAATAAAAAACAAGCCAAGCAATGCAAATAGCTTTTGCACGTTGATTTCAATCCCGGCGCATCTGATACAAAATTACTGTTTTTTTTCATCATAACGGCAGGATACACAGTCGAATAGACAAGATGGCATGGAATATGGGACAAAAACGGGCCGGGGCATTTGGGGGTGTGAAGTTATTTTCATAACTTTGTGCGAATAATCACACGAATTCAGCGCACACCCGGAATACAGACAGGCGGACACCGGATTCAAAACAATCATGTAAACCAAGTACAGATACAATGATCAGGAAATTTGACTTTCTCATTATCGGAGGCGGTGTAGCAGGAATGAGCTATGCACTGAAAGTAAGCAGGAGTGGCAAGGGAAAGGTGGCTCTGATTTGCAAAACCACTTTGGACGAATCCAATACCTCCAAGGCACAGGGAGGAATAGCTTCGGTGACAAACTTGGAGGTGGACAATTTTGAAAAGCATATTCACGATACAATCGTTGCCGGGGATTACATCTCCGATCCTGAAGCCGTGGCACAAGTGGTGAAAGGTGGTCCCGAAGGAATACGCGAACTGGTGCAATGGGGTGTGAATTTCGATAAGAAAGAGGACGGCAACTTCGACTTGCACCGCGAGGGAGGACATTCCGAGTTTCGCATCCTGCACCATGCAGACGACACGGGCTTTGAAATACAGCGCGGTCTGATGGAAGCTGTCAGGCACGAACCCAACATTACCGTCTTGGAGAATCACTTTGCTGTGGAAATCATCACCCAACACCATATGGGCATACGTGTGACACGTCGTACACCCGACATAGAGTGCTTCGGGGCCTACGTGCTGAATCCGGAAACAGGCAAGGTGGACACATATCTGTCCAAGGTGACTATGATAGCCACCGGAGGTACGGGAGCAGTATATTCCTCAACCACCAATCCGGTGATAGCCACCGGCGACGGCATAGCAATGGTCTATCGCGCAAAAGGCAAGGTACAGGATATGGAGTTCGTGCAGTTCCACCCGACTGCACTCTACAATCCACAGGAAAAACATCCTGCATATCTCATCACTGAAGCCATGCGCGGATATGGAGGCATACTGAGGTTGCCCGACGGAACGGAGTTTATGCAGAAATATGACGAACGTCTGAGCCTGGCTCCGCGCGACATAGTGGCACGTGCCATAGACAACGAGATGAAAATTCATGGTCTGGACCATGTGTGCCTGGACGTAACGCACAAAGACCCTGAGGAAACAAAGAAGCATTTCCCCAACATCTATGCCAAGTGCCTCTCCATAGGAGTGGACATCACCAAGGAATATATACCTGTATCGCCTTGTGCCCATTACATGTGCGGAGGCATCAAGGTGGACCTGGACGGACAGAGCAGCATACACAGGCTGTATGCCGTTGGAGAATGTTCATGCACAGGCTTGCACGGAGGCAACCGTCTGGCAAGCAATTCCCTGATAGAGGCCGTTGTGTACGCCAATGCCGCGGCAAGGCACTCCTTGGAAACGATAGACCATTATGATTTCAACGACCGCATACCGGAGTGGAACGACGAGGGAACCATGACCAACGAGGAAAAGGTGCTGATAGCACAGGACATGAAGGAGGTAAACCAAATAATGTCCACATACGTAGGTATAGTGAGAAGCGACCTGAGGTTGCATCGCGCCTGGGAACGTCTGGACCTGCTTTACGAGGAGACGGAACACCTTTTCAAGAGAGTGAAACCCACAAAGGACATATGCGAACTGAGAAACATGATAAATGTCGGTTACCTGATAACCAGACAGGCATTGGAAAGAAAAGAAAGCCGTGGACTGCACTATACCATTGACTATCCAAAACACGCTTATGACAAATAGACATTAGCACATACCAGACCCATCCGGATGAAGAAAAAAATCTTTGGCATACTGCTGCAACTGGAATCATTGTTCCTTATCCTCACTGCCGGTGTCAGTCTGTTCTTTGCCGAGAAGGACTGGTGGATGTTCCTGTGCTGCGCAGCACTCAGCTTTACGATAGGTGCTGTGGCCATAAGCATGAACAAATGGGAATTCAAGCGAAAGGGCATGGAAGATTACAGGTATCTTTCACGCTCTGACAGTTTCATGATAGTTGCGCTGGCGTGGGTGCTGTTTTCGCTCATCGGCATGATTCCGTTCATGCAACTGGCAGACATGAGTGTGGCCGACGCCTTCTTTGAAACCATGTCAGGATTCACCACCACCGGAGCATCGGTGATATCGGATGTGGATGCTTTGGGGAATGGATTGAAATTCTGGCGTTCCATAATACAATGGATGGGGGGATTGGGCATAGTGGTGTTTACATTTGCCTTGGTTCCGTCAGGGGACATGCGGAACAACAACATCTTCTCGGCCGAGGCCACCGGCATAAGTCTGGACAAATTCAGTCCGAAGATAGGTTCCACGGCCAGACGACTGTTGATGGTATATCTCATACTTACCAGCGCCTGTACCGTGTGCTATTATCTTGGACCCATGAATGCCTTCGATGCCGTGTGTCATGGACTGACCACCATAGCCACAGGAGGATTCTCCACACATTCGGCAAGCATAGCATTCTTCAATTCTCCCTACATAGAATATGTAGCATCCGTGTTTATGCTTCTGGCAAGTCTTAATTTCGGCCTTTATTACTACGCTTTCATACGCAGATGGTACGCAATCAAGACCAACGAGGAAATGAATGTCTTTCTGAAGATTGTAGCAATGTTCGTGGTATTGTTCGTGGTAATGTTCCTATTTGCTGCACGTACCCAGGAGAATGCTCATTCACTTCCGACTGGTTTGGAAGAAGGATTCAGATGCGCCCTTTTTCACGTGACCACCATCATAAGTACGACAGGATTTGCAGCTTCAAAATTCGATTACGTTTCATGGGGCAACATATATCTGATGCCTACCATCTTCATAATGATAGTGGGAGGATGTGCAGGCAGCACATCAGGCGGGACCAAAATAGTGCGCATGATCGTGTGTCTGAAAGCCTTACGAAACGAATTTCTGAAGCAACTTCATCCCAGAGCCATGCTCAGCGTGAACCTTGGAGGAAAAGTGGTAAGCGACGAGAGAGTAAAGCGAACTTTGGCGTTCCTGCTCATATACATTATACTTGTACTGACGGGAATAAGCATACTTTCTTTGGTTGGAATGGACATTGTAACCGCCTTTGGCAGCAGCATAAGCGCGCTGAGCAATGTAGGTCCGGGTGCAGGACTGACCGGACCGGCATCCAACTTTGCCTATGTACATGATGCAGGAAAGTGGCTGATTAGTTTCTATATGCTGATAGGAAGATTGGAAATCTTCACCGTATTGATGCTTTTCATGCCAGACTTCTATAAAAACTGACTATATGACTATAATATATCCTTCACCCATATTCGGCCCAGTAAAAAGCAGACGCCTGGGCACATCACTCGGTATAAACGTCATGCCTGGCGATGGAAAATGGTGTTCGTTCGATTGTGTGTATTGCGAGTGCGGCCTCAACAAGGATCATCGTACACATACTCCTCTGCCTACTCCGGAAGAAGTCCGTTTGCAATTGGAACAAACCTTGGCAGAAATGAAATCCAGGGGAGAAAGACTGGACGTGATTACCTTTTCAGGCAATGGAGAACCTACGTTGCATCCGCAATTTCCCGTGATAGCGGACTTGGTACAGGAACTGCGAGACAAGCATTTTCCACAAGCAAAGGTTACGGTACTATCCAATAGCACACAACTTTACAGGAAGGACGTTCGCGATGCACTGATGAAAGTGGACAATGCATTGATGAAACTTGACACAGTATCCAAGGAATATATAGACTTGGTGGACAGACCTGCGGGCAACTACGATATAGACAGCATAATAAAGTATCTGGCTGACATGAACGGACATCCTGTAATACAGACAATGTTCATGAAAGGAAACATCATAAACGAACAAGGAGAACTTGTGTCGGTGGACAATTGTACGGACATGTATATTCGCCCTTATATAGAAGCTCTGAAAAAAATACGTCCCCGCCAGGTGATGATATACACATTGGATCGCGAATGGCCGGTGCAGGGTCTGGAAAAGGCGGACCGTGATACAATGGACCGCATAGGGCAACAGATACGTTCGGCCGGATTTGACATTCAGATAAGTTATTGAAGCAATTATCTCATATAAAATGAAAATAACATACATCATATCCATTCTGCTTTTCATGTGCTGCAGCATTTCCAATGCACAGGATGTGAAGGATGTTTTTACGGAAATGGACGAGATGTGTGACGGGGATACTCTACCTACTCATTATAAACTGAAGCTGCAACGATACCTTTATACAAAACCGTACATATTGGATGGCGATACCATGCGCCAATATCTTTTGCCCGAGATACCTATATACGCGCCATTGGTTTTCAAAAGCCAAAAGCAGAGAGCACAGTACAACAAACTTGTATATAATGTAAAGAAAGTCCTTCCTCTGGCACAGGAAGTGAATGCATTGATAAAGGAAACATACGAGACTTTGGAAATGCTTCCTGACAAGAAAAGCAAAGAAGAGCATATAAAATTGGTGGAGAGAGACATTAAGAAAAAGTATACTCCGCTGATGAAAAAACTGACATACTCACAAGGCAAACTGCTTATAAAACTCGTGGATCGCGAATGCAATCAAACTTCCTACGAGATAGTAAAGGCATTTCTTGGTCCTACACGCGCAGCATTCTACCAGGTGTTTGCTTGGACCTTCAGAGCATCGCTGAAGAAAGAATACGATCCGGAAAACGATGACAAACTTATAGAACGAGTAGTGGTACAAGTAGAAACCGGAGTGTTGTAAATACTGATCATTAAATCTCAACAACCGCAACATTGTACCGTATATATAATAACAGACAACAACCGCATAACATAAATGAGAAAACTGAAGGTAACGGAAATGGGACGCATCACTCCACAGGAGTTTCAAGAGGCGCAGAAGACTCCACTCGTGGTAGTTCTCGATCATGTACGTAGTCTCTACAACGTAGGCAGCGTGTTTCGCACTGCCGATGCCATGCGTCTGGCCGGAATATGCCTGTGCGGTATCACAGCCACACCTCCTAACGTGGAAATACACAAGACTGCTTTGGGAGCCGAAGAGACTGTTGAATGGAAATACTTCCAACGAACAGAAGATGCCATTGAATGGTTGCGGCTGAGAGGTTACACCATCATGGCTGTTGAACAATGTGAAGGCAGCACAATGCTGAATGATTTCATTCCGGATACATCCAAGAAGTATGCCGTAATAATGGGAAACGAGGTCAAGGGTGTGCAGCAGCATATTGTGGACATGGCTGACGGATGCCTCGAAATTCCACAATTCGGTACCAAGCACAGCATGAATGTTTCGGTAACAGCAGGCATGATTATATGGGATTTCATGCAGAAAAGTTATTTACATTTATGTTGATAACCATGTAGACAACCATTGGATAACCCTTTGAAATGTGATAATAAATACAGTCATCTAAGGTTATGAACACAAGTACAATGGATATGAACATGGTTGTACGGATACTTTTCTACACCAACAAACACATATGTAATTAACTGTAATACAGTATACTGACAATACATACAGAAAGACTTATCAACATTATCAACACCATATCATTATCATCATATATTTAAAGAGTAATAAAACAAATAATAATAATGACACAAATAAAGGACGAGATACGACGCATGTGTCGTGAGAAGAATGCCATTATAATGGCGCACTATTATACCGATGGCGAGATTCAGGATATTGCCGATTTTGTGGGCGACTCTTTGGCTCTTGCACAAAAGGCAGCCACAACGAAAGCAGATATAATAATAATGTGTGGCGTGCACTTCATGGGAGAGACAATCAAGATACTTTGTCCTGACAGGAAGGTACTGGTACCGGACATGGCTGCCACCTGTTCTTTGGCCGAGAGTTGTCCGGCCGATGCTTTTGCCAGTTTCATAAAGGAGCATCCGGGACATACGGTGATAAGTTATGTAAACACCACTGCTGCCACTAAGGCAGTGACTGACATAGTAGTCACCAGCAGCAATGCTTGCCAGATAGTTGAATCTTTGCCAAAGGATACACCCATAATCTTTGGTCCGGACAAGAATCTTGGTGGATATATCAACAGCATCACCGGGCGCAACATGGTATTGTGGGACGGTGCCTGTCATGTACATGAGCAGTTCTCGGCAGAAAAGATAATAGAGTTGAAGAAGCAGTATCCCGGTGCCAAGGTTCTTGTGCATCCGGAGTGTAAGAATACTGTAGCCAGGCTGGCTGATAAAATAGGATCCACTGCCGCCTTGTTGAAATACAGTATCAACGATTCTGCCAATGTGTTCATAGTGGCTACCGAAAGTGGTATTCTGCACGAGATGCAAAAGGCGTGTCCTCATAAGAAGTTCATTCCCGCTCCGCCATCCGATGGCACATGTGCATGCAATGAATGTGCTTATATGAAGATGGTGACCATGCAGAAACTCCACGATTGTCTCATGAATGAGGCACCGGAAATTTTTGTAGACCCTGCGGTTGCAGAGAAGGCTATACGTCCCATCAACCGTATGTTGGAAATATCGGCAAAGTTTGGAATATAGCAATAAGCTATGCCCATAAGGCGACGTTGTTGCCATCATGACTATAAGGTATAATACGAATAAAAGAAAACATATAAGATATGAAAGCAGGTATAGTAGGACTGCCAAACGTAGGCAAGTCTACACTTTTTAATTGTTTGTCCAGTGCCAAGGCACAGGCAGCTAATTTTCCATTCTGTACAATTGATGCACAACTGGGACAGGTGAGCGTTCCTGACGAACGCCTCACCAGATTGGCGGAAATAGTGAAGCCTGGCCGCATAGTTCCTGCCGTATGTGATATAGTGGATATAGCAGGTCTTGTTAAAGGTGCCAGCAAGGGTGAAGGCTTGGGCAACCAGTTCTTGGCCAATATCCGCGAATGCGATGCCATTATACACGTGCTCCGTTGTTTCGACGATTCCGGCATAGTGCACGTGGATGGCAGTGTGGATCCTGTCCGCGACAAGGAGATAATAGACATGGAACTGCAATTGAAGGATCTGGAAACTCTTGAAAACCGTGCCAAGCGTGTAGACAAGGCTGCAAAGGTAGGCGGCGACAAGGCTGCAAAGATAGAAATGGATGTGATAGAAACTTACCGCAAGGTTTTGCTCGAAGGCAGAAGCGCACGTACAGTCAGCTTTGATACCGAGGACGAAGTGGCTGCTGCCAAGTCTCTATTCCTTCTTACTGCCAAGCCTGTGCTCTATGTGTGCAACGTTGACGACAAGAGTGCTTCCACAGGCAATGCACACACTGCCCGCGTGGCAGAGGCCATAAAGGACGAGGATGCCGAAATGCTTATCATAAGTGCTCAGACCGAAGCGGATATTGCCGAATTGGAAACCTATGAGGAAAAGCAAATGTTCCTGGAGGACATGGGGCTTGGCGAGAGCGGTTGCAATCGTCTCATCAAGGCCATATATCATCTTCTGACTTTGCAGACTTTCATCACTGCAGGAGAAATGGAGGTTAAGGCATGGACTTTCCGCAAGGGATGGAAAGCACCACAGTGTGCCGGAGTAATTCATACTGATTTTGAAAAAGGTTTTATTCGTGCCGAAGTCATCAAGTATGAAGATTATATCCGTTATGGCAGCGAGGCCGCAGTGCGTGAAGCCGGAAAGATGGGTGTGGAAGGCAAGGAGTATGTAGTGCAAGACGGCGACATAATGCATTTCCGCTTCAACGTGTAGGGTTATGAGTAATTTTCTATACATATTATGGAGCCCTGACGTTGTGGCCTTCCATTTGGGGCCAATGGAAATACGATGGTATTCCTTGTGCTGGGCAATAGGCATGCTGGCAGTATATAAACTGATGCATCACCTCTACATGGAGCAGAAAATATCCGAAGAAAAGTTCGAGCCAATGCTGGTGTACTGCTTTCTTGGTATATTCATCGGAGCCAGGCTTGGGCATTGTCTGTTCTATGAGTCCGAGTACTTCCTCTCTCATCCTGCAGAGATGATTCTGCCTATGCGCAAGTTGTCCGACGGTCAGTGGCATTTTACCGGTTACGAGGGCTTGGCTTCCCATGGCGGCACTATAGGTCTGATGCTGGCCTTGTGGCTATATTGCCGCAAGACTCGGTTGAACATCATGCACGTGCTGGACAATGTTGCCATCGTCACGCCTGTTTGTGCCTTTGCCATACGTATAGGCAATCTTATGAATTCAGAAATAATAGGCCACCCTACTGATGTTCCTTGGGCATTTGTATTCACTCGTGTGGATATGCTTCCACGCCATCCTGGACAGTTGTACGAGGCCTTGTGTTATGCGTTCTTTTTTTTCATAGGATGGGGCATATACAGGATGTCCATGCGTCCCGAAGTCAAGAAAGCTTATACGGGCAAGGACAAGAAACCGCTGCTTGACATTCGTGTAGGTTCAGGCTTCTATTTCGGTCTGTGCATATTTCTGATATTCCTGTCACGTATATTCATAGAATTTACCAAAGAGAACCAGGTAGCCTTTGAGAATTCAATGACCTTCAATATGGGACAATTGCTTAGTGTACCATTCGTGCTCTTGGGACTTTACTGCATCTTCGGTGGAAAATGGTGCAGGAAGTTAGGAGAGTATTAACTCTACCGACTGTCAGGTCATTGTATATATTTCCGACTTGTATCGCTGTATATTCTATAATGAAACCAATAAATTCTAAGACTATGAAAAATAAAATCCATGTCGGGTACTTGTTATATCCGCACCGAATTATTGTAATAGTATCCATTTTGATATTATTTGCTTTGGCAGGTTATTCCCAGACTGCCGGCACCATCTACCGTATAGTTTCCACAAGTTCCGGCAAGGCCATGACCGTAAATGCCAACTACGATGCAGATGCTCCTGTACTCATGGGTGCCCAGTCTTCCGATAACAAGGATCAAATGTGGGCATTGATCAATGATGGCACAGAGGAAGGATACGGACTGATGAACATTGCTTCACGGAAGAGCATAGACATGGCCCTTTCTGCTTCGAATGCCGGAAAATTGCTTCAATGGAAGCCAAATCTCAATAATTCAAATCAGGTCTTCCGTATACAATCTCCAGGCATCGCCGGTTCGGCAATGCAATTGCTTTGTGCGGCCGATCCCTCTTTGGCCGTGACGGAGATTTCCGACGGTTCGTTGCGCATGCTTTCAGACCTTACGGATACTAATACGTATTTTGAGTTCAGGGAGGTTGTCAGTGCCGAGGACAATACTATTCCTCTACCATATTTCACCTACATCATTCAACCACTCAACGGCAACGGTGTGTTATCTAATGGTGGAAGTAACGATAACGATGCTCTCATCAAAGTAGAGCAACCCGATGAAAAAAACTATGGGCAGATGTGGAAGCTCAGTATTCCTGCTTATCAGGGTGGAACCACTACATGGTATCAACTTTACAATGTCAAATGCGGCAAGTGCATGGATTGCGCTTTGGACAACAAGTGTATTCCTCTTCAGTGGACACAGGATGTGAATACCTCCCGTCCAAATTGGAATCAGATGTTTGAAGTATTGGACGTAGAAGGTGTGGATAATGCATATCAGTTGAAGGTAGGCAAGAACATCGGCAGTATTTATTCTCCTTCATTCGAGTATTACTATCTGGCCGTGAATTCAGGCAACAAGGTATATATGACTCAGGACGGGACTTCAACTGATACTTATTTCCGTTTCAGTCGTGTTGCCGCTGACAATCTTCCGCAAGGCATGTATTGGCAGGACGAAAAGGTATTTGAAGAAAACAAGGAATCTGGTCACGCCACCTATATTCCTTATCAGAATACCGAGGCCATGCGTTCAGATGAATGTTATGCCAAACCTTGGCTGGACCCTGTTTCCAGTACCAGGTGGATAAGTCTCAATGGTACATGGAAATTGCTTTGGAAGGTGCTTGACGATGAATATGCCATGCCGGAGGAAGATTTCCATGGAGACGATGTAGACCCGTCGTCATGGGACGGCATCGAAGTGCCAGGATGTCTGGAGATGCAGGGATATGGCACACCTTATTATATAAATGTGGACTATGGCTTTGCCGACAATCCTCCATACATAGTCATGAAAAGCGGTCTGGACAACAGCGTAGCCAGTTATCGTCGCAATTTCACTTTGCCTGACGGATGGGAAAATGAACGAGTCATGTTGCACTTCGACGGCATCTATTCCTGTGCTTATGTTTGGGTAAACGGTTCGTATGTCGGTTATTCCGAGGGAGCCAACATGGATGCCGAGTTCGATGTTAGCAAGTATGTCTGCGCAGGTGATAATAATGTATCAGTAAGGGTGATACGCTGGACTGACGCTTCCTATCTCGAGGGTCAGGACATGTGGCACATGAGCGGCATACATCGCGATGTCTATCTTGTGGCAGTACCTCGCATATTCGTTCGTGACCATCATATCCATTCCGACCTGTCGGCTGATGCAACTTCTGGTTCTCTTTCTGTAGAATTGAATTTGGACAATCGCGACTGTTTGGAAGCAGATAAATCATACGAGGTACGATTGCTTTCTCCGGATGGAAAGATTATGGATATTCGCGAGGCGGCCACTAAATTCCTTTCTACAGAAACGGAGAAGGAACTGAAACTGGTTTTTGAAGGTTTGACCGATCTCAAGCCTTGGACGGCCGATTCTCCAACTCTATATACCGTGGAGGTGATACAGAAGGATGCAGATGGTAATGAAGAAAGTGCCATATCTACCAAGTATGGTTTCTGTAATGTCACCATTGCCAACAGCAAGTTCCTTGTCAATGGCAAGCGTACCTTGTTGAGAGGTGTAAATACCCAGGACACACATCCTCTTACTGGCCGTACAATGGATGTCGGGACCATGTGGCAAGACCTTGTAATGATGAAGCAGTCCAATGTCAATGCCGTCCGTACAAGTCACTATCCGCGCAGTCCCAAGATGAATGCCATGATGGACTATCTCGGACTGTACATGATGGACGAGGCCGATGTGGAATTTCATAAGAACTGGTCCGACGGCGGACGCATACATACTTCCTCTACATGGCGTGCACCCATCGTGGATAGGGTGACACGTATGGTGCTTCGCGACCGCAACCATCCAAGTGTAGTGGCGTGGAGCCTTGGAAATGAGAGCGATGGCGGCATCAATCACCAGTATTCCTATGATGCGGTCCGCCGACTGGATTCACGTCCCATACATTACGAGGGCGCGACACGTGCAGGGACATCCCCCTCTGACATACATAGTGTCATGTACACCGCCGTACCGCAGGTGAAGAATGATGTTGATAGCAAGGGGAAACCCTATTTCATGTGCGAGTATGCCCATGCCATGGGGCACTCGGTCGGAAATTTGAAAGAGTATTGGGATGTGATGGAAAACAGTACCAACGGCATGGGCGGTTGTATTTGGGATTGGGTGGACCAGGCCATAGTAGATTATAATGACATTAAAGCGGGACAACTCACAGTCAACGGTTTCAATAAGTATCGCAACGGTAATGATTATGGTGGTCCTCATCAGGGCAATTTCGTAAACAACGGCATCATCACCGCCAATCGTGGCGTTACAGGCAAGCTGGCCGAAGTTAAACGCATATACCAGCAAGTAAGGTTCAGCGACTTGAATAAGGATGCCCGTACAGTTGGTGTTCTCAATAATTACGAGAGCATCAATCTTGAAGGTATGCCGCTTCGCTGGGAATTGCTCCTCGACGGTAATAGTGTGCAGAGCGGTTCTGTTATTCTTCCATCCATACCCTCCGGCGAATCAGTCGATGTGGAAATTCCATATAATATGGATTCAGATGGTGAATATCTGCTCAATGTTTCCGTAGCTTTGCCTGCTTCCACCGCGTGGGCCGAGAAAGGACACATCATTGCTGCCACGCAGTATCTCCTCACCGAACGTCCGGCCATGTCAGAAATTGATACTTCGCTTGATACCAGGCTTGATCTCTCACATGAGGGCAGCGACTATGTTATCGAGGGCGGCGACATTCGCATGACAGTGAACACCACTTACGGAATCACGCAATGGATTCAGGGCGGCATTGACATCATACCTCAGGATACCAAAGGTGCAACGGCTCCTGCATATAGCAATTACAGATGGATAGAAAACGATGCTCCGTATGGAAATGATCCTTCATACACTACTTCAAACGGCGTTACGAAACGCAGTTTTTCTGTCTCATTTGAGGATGATGCTTCCGGCAACGTGCGCATTGTAGAGAATGCCACAAGCAGCTTGTGCAACTATGTATTCGTCTACACTGTTCGTCCAAACGGCAGTGTGGACCTTGATGCCAGTTATACGGTCAAGGGCAGCAATTTGCGCCGTATTGGCATGCTGATGCAGTTCAATCCCGAACTTTCCATGACACGCTACTATGCACGCGGTCCGTTGGACAACACTGTTGACCGCAAGCATGGAGCAGACATAGGCGTATATTCACTGCCTGTGAGCGATTTCCATGTAGACTATGTTCGTCCACAGACAAGTGGCGACCGTCAGGACCTTCGCTGGATAATCCTGCACAATGCCGAGGGACATGGCATCAAGGTGGAGACCGATGGACAGGTCAATCTATCCTTGGACAATTATACCGACGAGTACAAGCATAATTATCTGCATCAGTGGGACATGCCGGCATCCGATGCCATATATGCCAATTTCGACTATGCACAGCTTGGCATAGGCAATGCTTCGTGCGGTGCCGGAGTTCTGAGCCAGTATGTTCTTCCCACCAGCGGAACTTACAGTTATCGTCTACGTTTCACCACCGTCAAGGACTTGGAAACAGGTATTGCCGACATTCCTTCATTGGATGGAGTCCATGACACATCCGCCAATGTACCCGTATATAATCTGCGTGGACAATTGGTGGGTAATACTGCTTGTCCTGCCGCTCTGCCACGTGGCATATATATTGCCGGAGGCAAGAAGTTCATTGTACAGTAGTATTTGCTCATAATATTTTATGGAGGTGTGCATATAATTATAAAATGCACACCTTCATTTTATATAACTATGTGATATATAAGTATATTGTTATCATATTTCGATGTCATATGGACATGTGTTCTGTCTGTGTAATGGGAGTCATATGCTGTTAAAACAAGTATCTTCATGTATCTTGTCGAATACATGACAAATATGAATATGATAGGGCAGTTTGATGTTAGTCAAACTATATTGATGCATGTCAAAAAAAATGATAATATGCAAGCAAATGGTCTTTTCTTGTATTCCCTCATTTGTATAAAATAAGTATTTTTGCACCGTCATCCGATTAAGGAATGTACATGGTCTGAAACCAGACGATTGTATGGTCCTGATTCGGGGATTAGGTTAAGTTTGTTTAGGTTAGCACCATTCAAGTCATACTTGTTTATGGTAAGGTAAAAAGATTGTTATTAAAGTAGACTTTAAAGAGATTGGTTCTTTGAAACTAATCATGGTGCAAAGGGTGCTTGGTTCGTGAGAATCGGCACCTTGTTATTTTATGATGCATGACTGAATATTGTTTTACCTTGTCATGTCGTGAGTTGATATGTCAGCAGATTGTCAGGGAAAGCATCCGGTTCAGATTGTCAATATATACTATGCGTAATTGTAAGTATTTCCAATGGTGTTTTTGTTTTGCTATGAGTGGTGGAATGCATATTCGTAAATGCAAGGGTGCGAATACATGAAGATAATATGGCGTGCTCCATGGCATGCTTTAACCCAAATCGGTCATTAGAGCGTCAATCTGTACAAATCATCAGAGAATTCCATTGTGAATGTCCGTTCCGACAATGCTATTGTCGGTGGCGTGACAATAGTATTCTCGGTGGTTTGACAATAGTATTGTCGAGGTTGCGTCAATACTATTCTTGAGGCATTGACAACACTGGGAAGAAATCGCATCGCCGCTGGCATGGCCTTTTGCCTCCGCGTCTTGGCATGTCCGGGCGACCAGAAAACAACCGACCGAAGATGCAATGGCGAGCTATGGAGAGACGAAACTGGAAGCAAGACGGCGAAGAAAAGAGCAAAACGGATGAAAAGGCAATACAAATCAGCTGATTTGTACAAATTGACGCTCTAATGACCGATTGGGTTTTAAGGCGTATGCATTTCTTCTATGGATTATCTTATTAACCTTTGTATGAAAAGTATGAAATCAATTTGTCGTAATGGATTATTTACATATCTTTGTTACATATCATTTGTATACATAACATATAATGAAGAACAAGATATCCTGCATTTGTGCCTCTTTCAAGACTACTATGGTACTGATGTTCATATATATTGCCGGATTGTCAACGGCCACGTGGATTGAGAAGTATCATGGGGCATCTGCCGCCAGAGAGTGGATATATCATGCGCTGCCGTTTCTGTTGCTGCAATTGTTGTTGGTACTCAATTTCATCAGCGTGGCCATACGCCTCCATCTTCTGAAAAAGGAACGTATAGGCTTCGTTCTTACACACGGGGCATTGATTGTCATCATGTTCGGAGCCTTGGTTACCTTCCTGTTCGGAAAAGAAGGTTATATGCACATAAGGGAAGGTGAAACCTCCAATGTCATTGTAATGTATGATGGTGAAACTGAACAGATAACGGCATTGCCCTTTTCCATTGAACTGAAGGATTTTGTCCTGACCCGTTATCCAGGTTCCTCCAGCCCGTCATCCTACGAGAGCATAGTCACCGTGCACTGCAAGGGGAGGCAATATGATGCCCGTATCTATATGAACAATGTCCTTGACGTACAGGGATACCGTTTCTTCCAGGCGTCTTACGACATGGATGAACTCGGGTCGGTATTTACTGTCAATCACGATGTGGCCGGGCGTACCATCAGCTATGCAGGCTATCTGTTGTTGGGCGTAGGGCTTTTATTATCCCTGTTTATGCCTGGTTCACGGTTTCATTGGTTGAGGAGACAATTGCGGAACCTGCACAAATATGCCGGCTTGCTGCTCTTGCTGTTTGTTCTTCCGCATACGATTACGGCACAGGACCGGAATGAGGTTTACTATCACTCCGTGGTGCGTTCGCACGTCATACCGGAGTCTCATGCCCGCATGTTTTCACTTCTGCCCATGCAGTCATTGGCCGGACGTATGATGCCTGTCAATACGTTCTCGTCAGAGGTATTACGCAAACTGCACAAAGGTAGCAGTGTCTGCGGACTCAATCCGGACCAGTTCCTGTTGAGCGTGCTTGTGATGCCAGAGGCATGGATGCAGATTCCATTCATTGCCGTACCCGAAAAGGACATAGCCGACAAGTTCGGCCTTCCTGAGGATTACTGTGCTTATTCGCAGGTGTTTGACAAAGAGGGCGGATACATGTTGCAGGCCATGTTGGAAGACGTATACCGCAAGGAACCGTCCCAGCGCACGCGTTTTGACAAGGATTTGCTCAAGTTGGACGAACGTATTAACATCTTCAACCAACTGGCCACTCGCAAGATGCTGGATATTTTTCCGCTTCACGGTGACGTGTCGCACAGGTGGTTTGCTCCTGGAGATGACCTGTCGGAGTTCAGTGGCACGGACTCGATGTTCGTGGGAAGTATTATGGACTTATATTTGGATGAGGTAGCCTCCGCCATGCAACATGGTGACTGGAGCCATGCCGACAGCATAGTGGACATGATTTCCATGTACCAGCAGGACAAAGCCACGCATGGTGTGGACATCAGTACTAAACGCATGGAGGCTGAAGTCATATATAACGAAATGCGTATTTTCCATCATTGCAAAATCTGGTATCTGATGCTGGGCGGGCTGACTCTTTTGACGGCCTTCAACGGGTTGTCCCGCAGAAGACATTTCCATTTCGTTATGGCAGGCAGAGTGCTGGCCTTGGGAATTGTCGTAATATGGCTGTTTCATGCATTCGGCATAGGACTGCGTTGGTATCTGGCCGGATATGCCCCTTGGAGCAATTCATATGAAACCATGGTCTATGTGGGCTGGGTGACTGTGTTTTCAGGACTATGCTTCGCTCATCGCAATGGGGTGACACTGGCATTGGGGACATTGTTCGGAGGTATTCTCCTTTTCGTGTCCGAACTCAATTGGATGGATCCTCAAATAAGCCAATTGGTGCCTGTGCTGAAATCTCCATGGCTCATGTATCATGTGGCGGTAATCGTGGCGGCATACGGATTCTTCGGGCTCGGCTGCCTGTTGGGTATCACCAACCTTTCTATGATGTGTTTTCTTGGGAAAGACACTGGCAGCGATGCTTTGCGGAGACGTATTCATGAGCTTAGCCTGATAAACGAGATGTCGTTGTGGGTAGGGCTTGCCTTGATGGCTGCCGGCATCTTCCTGGGTGCCGTATGGGCCAATGAGTCATGGGGCAGATACTGGGGATGGGACCCGAAGGAGACGTGGGCGCTGATTACGATGCTATGCTATACGATAGTAACTCATCTGCACATGTTGCCGTTGCGGCGCGCCGCCTGGTGGCTGAATTTGGCTTCGTTGCTTGCATTCTCTTCTGTGCTTATGACTTTCTTCGGAGTCAACTATTTGCTTACAGGCATGCATTCCTATGGTAGCAATGCCAATGCGGGAAAAGTTGTGCTTCCACTTGTCATTGTCGCAGTCGTCCTGATACCTCTTGCCGTCTGCTCTTATAGGAAAAGCACATGGAAGATGACAGGTTATGTCTGAATCTCTCAATACTTTCATTGTTACCGGCTTGATTTATTATAAGTAGGCATTTTGCACCGCCTACTTATCATGGTGCTAATGAAGGCCGAAAGTACGTTCCGGATTATTACGTGCTCTTCTTCCGGTTTTAACGATTTAGGATACTATATGTAAAAATGTCTCCCTAAGTTGCAAGCGCAATCTAAGGGAGACATTTTGTATTCATGGCACACCAATGTGTGTGTTAAGCGAGTCAAGTGTTATTGTCCGCAGAACATGTACACATTACCTCCGAAGTCGGAGATAACCACTGCGTTGCCAGACATGGCCACCGAACCGAAGATCGGGGCACCTGTGGAGTGCTTCCACTGTACTTGGCCGTTGTACTTGTCCACGGCGTAGAGAGTTCCGTCGGAAGCTGTGACAAATACTGTCTTGCCTGCCAGTACGGGACTGGTTTCGATGGTGGCGGAGGACTGCCTGGTGTAGGGGCTGGTGTAGATTAGGGCATCGCCTATGGGGCATGTCCACTTCTCCTCCAGGGTCTCATTGTCGAGGGCTATGAGTCCGTTCTGGGCCGAACCGAAGATGATTTCACTGTCTGTGAGCAGTGGAGTGGAGGTCACGTCCACGTTATATGGCAGGGCTTTGCGCGCTACTACACGTCCGGTGGCGGCTTCCATGATGAAGAATGATTTCTCGGACAACAGATACAGCAGGTTGCCGTGCATGGCTGGAGAAGAACCGCGATTGCGCAGACCGTTGTCGCTACGTCCCCATAGATATTTGCCGGTTTTTGCATCGTTGCCATGGAGGGCAGACCATTGTGCCGACCCTATCAGCAGGCCGTTGCCAAGGGTGAGGGTGCTGGTTGTGCCTTCTCTTTGGTTCCAGCCCTCGTTCTTCCACAGCAGTTTGCCTGTTGTGGTTTCGTAGGCTCCAAGTGCCTTGCCAGTGCCGGCATACACCACGCCGTTTTCTGCCACCAGGCCGCCGATTAGTGCGGGCAGTCCATTGACTGGCATGTGTTTCTCCCAACGAAGTCTGCCGGTCTCGGCATCAATGGCATAGAGATAGCCCTGTGCGTCCTGTGCGAATACGATGTCATTGTCTATGGCTATGGTGTTCTTGACGGAATTGCGCACCTGGTAGCTCCATAGCAATCGGCCGTCTTTGCCGGCCAAAGCATAGACGTGGGCCTTGCCCTGAAGGTTCTCGTCAACGGAAGCAACATAGACCTTGCCCTTGTGTATGAGGGGAGAGGTCATGTACAGGTTGGCACCCACGTTTGTGCTCCAGGCCATTCTCAACGGCAGGTGCAGGGTGTCGCCTGTCGGGGCTGCATGCGAGGCGTTGCCAAGAAGATTGTCCCAATCGGAGACAAGGGATGGAATGTTTTTTTCTGCACGGCATGTGAAAGTGCCTGTTGTCTCTATCTCCTTTCCATTGGCAAAGCGTGCACGGACATGCAATGTCAGTTCCTGTCCGACATGGCTCTCTGGTACGGTCAGCTGTCCGTTCCAGGACCAGTCGGTACTTTGGCCGAGACGGCTCTTCCTGGTCACTGTCTTGCCATTGGCATCCGTGCAGGTGTATGTAACTTCGGTGGCGGGGGTGGCGGAGGCGTATACGTTGACTGCCACTGGAATGGTACCTGCAGACATTTCTCCGGCGGGGGCGGCTATGCAGATGTTGTTGTCAAGATAGGTATAGCGCAGTTCGGAACGGAAGTCGCCCTTGCCGTCCACGTGCATTATGCGGAACGCACTGGTGGAATGATCTATGCCTCCCTTGTCCAGAGAAGATGTGCAGATGCTGTGTACGTCGCCCTGCTTCTTGATATAGTTGATGTGCCAGTGCCCGTATAGCCAGGCCTTCAGGTTATGTTCGTTCAGATTGACGCTGCCGCTGTTATTGCTCTTGTAGACGAAGTCGTTGCCGTATGTGAGAAGGTCGTGGTTGAAGACAATGACTGGAGTGCCTGGGGTAACGTGTTCAAGGTCGCTCTTCAGCCATCGGCATACGTCGTCCGAGGTGTATCCGGGCCGATAGTCGCCTCCCATCATGGGGGTGACTATGTAGTGAACGTTGCCTGCATCGAAGGAATAGTACACTGGACCATAGTTGTTCTCGAAGATCTCTTCGCCATACTTGCCCTTGACCAGGTCGTGGTTGCCTATGCAATAGAATACGGGGCAGTCCATGTTACGTGTGTTCATCAGTTTGATATGCTCATTCAGTCCGTTCTCGTAGCAGATGTCGCCAGTGTGGATGATGAATGCTGCCTGTTCGTTGCGGGCATAGTCCCGGAGATTGCCTATCCAGTCCTCGTGGTTCTTGGTATTGAATATCTCAGTGTCAGAGATGTGGACAAAGCGGTGGGCACCATTGCGTGATATGCCGGCATTGTATGGCATGAGTCCGAACTCATACCCTTCGCTGTTGCCTTTTATCTTGCGGTAGTGGCGGTTGAAGGTCTTGTAGCCGGACGGAGTGGTGATGAAGATAAATCGTTCCCTTTCGTGTCCGGGCAATGTGAAGCTGCCGTCGGTGGCAGTTTCCACCACATTGAGTCCGTCGGAGACTTTCACTCCGGCCATTGGTTTTTCTCCCTTGTCCCAAATGCCGTTCTGGTTTTTGTCCACATACACATGTCCTGTGTACTCTGCCATGGCCGGCACGGCAGCCAGCATCAGGCAGGAGAGTAATATGTTCTTTTTATTCATGATGAAAAGAGCTGTAGATTGTGATATATCCCTACAAAGTTACGCAATTATTATATATTACACAAAATATTATAAAAGTAGACTGTCGATGCAGCAAAAAGCCTTATGTTTGCGTTATATAATCAGAAGGTGACAGCAATAACATGCGGCAATGCCTGCAAAATAGATACTTGACAGTGGAAGAATACCAAGGCACATACGAGAGCATAATACATGGATGCATCAGACGGGAACGCAGGGCACAGGCTGCTTTCTATGACCTGTTTGCTCCCGGAATACATGTCACTGCATACCGTATGCTGGACAGTGCCGAGGAGGTGGTACAGGAGATTCTGTTGCGCACGCTCACCAATCCGGTGCTGGTGGTGTCTGACCACGGAGGCATGGCACGCAGGTTAAGGCGCATGGCCATAAACGAGTGCATAGACCGTTTGAGGAAAAGGCATGTCGTCTGGGAAGAACTGGACGGACAAACTGACGTGTGCGATGAGCAGGACTTGGACGAATTGCTGATACGGGAGGAAAGAAGCGGATTGTTGCGCCATGCCATAGCGACTCTGCCGCAGCAGAGTCGCACAGTGTTGCAACTGGCCGTGCTGGAGGAAATGGACCATGATGACATAGCCTCCGTCCTGCACATAACTAAATCCACTGTGAGGTCGCACTTGACAAGGGCAAAACAGAAACTTGCAAATAGCTTCAAACATGAAAGTAAATAAGAATAAGATATTGAAAATGAGAATGGAATCGGCTTGGGACGTTCCTCCTATGCCGCGAGGCTGTAGAGAGCGTTTTCTGGACAAGCTGGAACATGCGGAACATTCTCGTCGTCGTAGGCCATGGCTGTATGCAGGAATGTTTTCCGCCATGGTTGCGGCCATTATAGGTTTTGTGCTGATGCTTGCCAGACCTCGGTCTACCGGCGAGGATGCACCAACGCAGATGGAACTGACCATAGCCGAGGTAAGGGGCTATTACAAGGCCAAGTTGTGGAGCGAATCCGAGTATATCTTCATGTTGACAGAGAATATGGACGAAGACACACGGGAGACCCTCCTGCAAGAAGTGAAAAAGCTGGAACAGGGACCTGATTCACTTGTGGAACGTCTTCAGGACGAACCTGTTTCGGATGACTTGAAGATTTTTTATATCACCCAGATATACCAATCACACCTGCGCAGCCTGCAACATATACATAGCCTGTTGGACGAGAGGGTGGCGCGAAAGTAGTGCAATAGAAATAAATACCTTATATTATGAAACAAGTAACATGTCAGCTGTTGTTGGTCTGTGCTTTGGTATGCATGCCGTTTACCGGTGCATGGGGTGCCGATGCAATGAAGACCAAAGAGAAAAAAGAAACATTCCGTTTTAGCAAGATAAAGGAGAATGCCGTGCTGAAACTGAGTAATGATTTTGGCAAGATTACCATTGTCCATTGGGACAAGAACGAGATCTTGTTGGAAAGAAAACTGACCATCAGTGCGTCTACCATGGAAAGAGCCGCGAAAAAGGTGGAAAGCAGGATGGTGAAGCAGGAGCAAGTCGGAAACGTCTATTCTTTAGTGCTGGAATATCTCCCAGTGGAACTGCCACAAGACAATTACAACATGTCAGACGAGTGGATGTTGTATGTGCCAAATGACAAGTTGTCGTTTGAGATAAGGAATCGTTTCGGGGATGTCAACTTCACTGACAGACTCAAGTGCAGACAGCTTGAAGTGAATGTGGAATTTGGGGGAGTATATATATTGGAAATGCAGGTGGAGGATGCATGCAATGTGAAAGTATCCCACGGTTCCTTGAATATAGGCAAGTCCAACAAGGCTACGGTGAAGACAGATTTCAGCAATGTGGACATAGAGCATGTCGGCAGGTTGGACTTTTCCGATAACTTTGGCAACATGCACGTCAAGCGCATGGATACTGGGAATGGAAAATTATCATTCAGCAAATTCACTGTTGACTCATTGAAAGAGAAGATGGTTATATCATCGTGTCAGCATGGCGAGATAGGTGTCACCATTGCCGATGGTAAGTCATTTGGCGGATTGGACATCAACAGTGCCCATACTGATGTCAACCTGTTACTTGCCGACAAGATGAACGCACGCTACGACTTGAAAGCAAAGTTCGGAGACATCAAGGTCAAGGCAGGTGTACACAGTAAGCATCGGCAGGAGAGTGATGTTGAAACCGGCTTCGTCAGCAGCAACAGCGGTTACATCGGCAGCGATTCCATGGCCAAGGCTCAGATAAATATACGCACAGAGCATGCCGGAATAACAATGAGAGGCAAATAATCTCCTCATAGGATGATAGGATATGCCAAGCCAAATCAATAATTTTATTGGCAAGTTTGACTTGCCTTCTATGCGGTTTTTGTATTATCAAGATACAGAAAGGGGCTGACTGTCAAGTCTACGAATATAAAATTAGACATCCTCTTATATAATAAGGTGTGCCTCCCAATCGTTGCGGAAAGCACACCTTATCGTATTTAATCTTTTATGTATCGCTTGATGATTTCTTCATTAAGACCGTCCTGTCGCATGCGCTCTGCGATATCCTTTTTGATGTCTATTTGTTCTTTTTGACGGAACATTTGTCTGACAAGATATGCGATGGTGCTTTTGATGCGTTCTATGCTCCGTTCCTCGCGCATGTCTATCTCGCAAAACTCCGAGCGGTCGCGATGCAGGCTGAGATAGTAGATGCCGGATATGATAAGTGTCGCTATGCCAACAACATCAACTCCCGTATTTCGGAACAGGAACTCGTACTCCTTGGTTAGACCCAGCGTGCTGAACTCACGTTTCTGGGCGCTGGCCCTTGTTATCTCGTTGTCCTCGGCAATCTCCCAACGCAGCAACTCAAGCATCACGGAATCCTTTTTCAGATTGTCGACAAGTCCGTTCAACAGCTTTATAAGTCGCGCTTCGTGACTCTCCGTATCTGTGTCGGGTGCCACCACGAGGTCGCTAAGCCAGAACTCGTTGTCTTTGACAAATTTCTTGTAGAACTCCTGCAGGCTGTCGTAGCGGCGGTAGAAGATCTGTGGCTCCATGTCGGCCCTCTGCATGATGTCCTTGATGTTTGTCTGCACGAAGCCCTTCTCAATTACCACTTCTGCGGCGGCCTTGACAATTCCTTCCTCTATGTCTTTTTTACGTCTGCGTGGACGGCGTGATTTAATGGGTTCCTCCATGTGTTTTATATGTTGTTTGCGTTAAAAGGGAATAAAATCTCTTATCTCTGCCAGACTGAGTACAAGCCTGTCCAGCTGGTTCTTTGTGTGCGTGGCCAGTACACTGACTCTTAGCCTCGCCTCTTTGGGACTGATGGTTGAGTACGCTATTCCGTTTACAAAAATACTTCTTTTTTGTAACTCACGGGCTATTTCGTACACTTTTTGATTGTCTCGTACCATTATCGGGAATATAGGAGAGACAGAATGCCCTATACCGAACCCCTCTTTCGTCATCCGACCTCTTAAAAACCCGAATCTAATGACCGATTTGGGATAAAGAAGTCCACATAGGCAATGATCTTTTTTCCCAATATGGTGCGCAGCAACTATGCGTTCGCTCCGAAACCGTACGAGAACACTATGGTGTCTTCCTGCTCCGTGAATTTGGCTATGGTCTGTTCTAAGTCCAGGCGTATGTCAAGATAGCCGCCTATGGCTTGCAGCCACAAACGTCGTGTTGGTCAATGTGATGTTGGTAATTTGCAGTTTTGTCAATTTAGGTAAAGTGAAATATTTAAGTGTAAACACATAGTGGATAAGTTATTTTATGTCGGTACAGAGATAATGATAAGCAATAATATAACACGCAAATACGCTAAATGAAATATAAGGAGACGAGGGGGGCGAAATTGTTTAATAATTATTTGGAAGTGTTTATAAAACAACTTATCTTTGTGGCGTTAAATAAAAGAAGACGAGAGAATGATATGAGGCCACCCACAGTGATAAGCTGCGTCCTTCTGCTTTTGTGTTCCTGTTCTGGGGACAACAAGATAAAGGAGGAAATGGAACGCTTCTACGGTCAGCACGTGGTGTTGCCCTTGGACAGTATGCTATATGTGGCAGACGATAGCATCGGATATGTTCATGATGTAATGGCCGACAGGTATCGGTTGATTGTCTATTACGACCCGACCGAATGCTCGTCGTGCCGCATGAAGACACTGTACGAGTGGGACGGACTGCTGGACAGTATGTCGTCCTCAGGCCGTGACGTAGGCTTCTACTTCGTGTTCCACGTTCCGGGATGGAGGGTGAAGCAGATGGGAATCATCATCAATCGATATGCCCAAGGTCTGCCGGTATATCTTGACACCGCCAGTGTATTTGAGAGATCCAACCCCAATCTGCCAAGTCTGCCGCAACTGCACACATTCCTGTTTGACGGCAGAGATACGGTGAGACTGATTGGAAACCCTGTACACAACAGCCGTGTAGAAGACATGATGTAGAAACTTGTGAACAGAGAACAAATTGATTAAATAATTTATTAACCTAAAACAACAAAACTACAATAAAAAAGAAATTTTTACTTTTCCTGCCAGCTGTGGCGGCGGTGACAACAGCACTGCTTTCAGTTCACTTTGATGGAACAACAGAGGATAGTGGCTTGCTGGCTCAAAACATTGAGGCTTTGGCCGATAGTGAGACATCTTCCTCGGAGATCAATTGTGATGCAAGCAATAGAAGAAACTGCCAGTTCTATTGTGGCCTTTGTAAACAAGCAATAAAAGGTTCTGGAGCCACAGTCGGTTCTCACTCTTGTAATAAATAATTACTATATCCAACTGAATTAAAACAATAAATCCATGAAGAAAAAAGTTTTATTCTCTCTATTCATCGGCATTGGTGTAATGGTGTGCTTCGCTTCGAAGGCCCTGTTTGTTAGTAATACAACGGACCCCATTCTTTTGGCGAGCGCCGAAGCCTTAGCTACTACAGAAACTGCTACGAGTTGGAATTGTGATGGCTCAAATAGTAAAGTTTGCAGTATGAGATGCGGCCAGTGTAGTACTTATGTACGTGGTACAGGTAAGACTTGCGGTACTCATTCCTGTGACTAGCATGTTGCTCCTAAGGCTGTAGTGTTCTACAGCCTTATCATAAACCCTTTATTACAATGAAATATCAAATGTATAAATTGATTTCAAGAGTGATGGTTTGTTGTGCATCGTGTATCGTTATATCATGTAATGATAAATCGCAATCCATCCCATATAGTACCGCTTCTTTGGAAAGCTTGACATCAAAAGATATAACTCCGGAAAAAATACCTTTGGATTTCCAACTGACAGCCCCGACGCAAATAGAAAGAATCGGCGATACATTACTGGTAATCTTTGATGCCGATGCAGACAAAAAGTGCAAATTATTGAATCCTAAAGGAACGACAATCGGTGAGTTTGTTCAGTTGGGACATGCAAAAGATGAATTTATATCTCCCGTTGGAATCTCTGTAGCGGACGAAAATATCATCAATGTGTATGATTATTCAACAGGATTGTTAACAGGTTATTCCGTACCGGACGTTATGGCAGGCAACAAAAATCCTTGCCACATAACAAACCTCAGGGGGCTACTTGATAATAGCAAGAAAGCCAATACGACAATCAATTTTGTGCAAAGTATAGGTTACAACAGACATCTGCTGTTTGGAAACAACCAGAACCGGATTATGCTTCTGGACGGAGAGAAGATAAATTACATCTATGGCAAATACCCTAACACTGATAGTGATGAGGAATGTAATTGGGCTATTTGGGGACATTCGGCCAAATACAAACTATCCCCAGATAATAAACACCTTGTTTTAACCACATATATCGGAGCCCTATTCGAGATTTTCAATTTGAATGACGAGAAGGTTGAGTCGAGCATTTTAAAAGGTTTCACTCCACCAGAATACAGTGTAGTTAGCGGTGCGACACCAAAGTGGATATCCCCGGAGGGGGACAGTCCAGAAGGATTCTATGCCTTATGTACATCAAAAGATAGATTCTATGCTTCAATAGGTGGAATGGATTGTAAACGACGAAATGAGATATATTCATTTGACTATGAAGGGAACTCTACCGGGAAGTATGTTTTCCCAGGGGATGTGACGTGCTTTACACTCGTGAATGATACTTTCTTTTTCATTATAGAAGGCAAAAATGGTGAATATGGGTTATATAAGGCAAAATTACAGGATTTTGTGTAGTGTGCTAATGTGTCTTTTCATAACAATGTTTATCGCATGTTATAAAACTCGCAAGAATGATATCATATACAAAGTTAATAAGATGCAAAAAGAAAGGATTGTAATTCCTTTTGATAAATTGAGTTGTTACTATTCAGACCAGTTGTGTGATACTGTTTATCATGGACACGAATATAAATATATTTTTTTCGCAGACAGTAATGAATGCGCGTCATGTATGATGAATTCACTATATGACTATGCAGAATACATTGAAAATGTCACAAGAGGAAGAAAAGAAAAACTGGGATTCTATTTTATCTTTTCTCCAAAGTCCAGTGATTTGGCCAAGGTGAGAAGTAAAGTTCTGCACTCAAACATTAAACATCCTGTATATATTGATTCGGCAACTTTTTTTATGCATCAAAACAAGCATATACCTTCTGAGTCTATGTTCCACACCTTTCTCATTAACAAATATGATAGTGTTGTATTAGTGGGGAATCCTGTAAAAAGCCCCCAAATAGACGAGTTGCTAAACACTATATTGGAATAAACAGCAAAACTTATCACAAGGAATATGATTGAACCATTCAATACACTACAGTTTGTTATTCTATTGATTGTAAAATAGTATAAAGAAAGCCATTGAAAAACGTGTCATAGTATCCGTTAGCCACATGACGAAAAAAATGATGTAATATTCTTTCACCGCATAAAACAAACCAAATGAGACAAAAATCAGTGCTCACGGCTCTGGCCTGTGTCGCCTCGCTGTTCCTTGGTGCTTGCGTAGGCACATCGAGCGATGACGGGAACAAAGTGGTGTTCAACGACTCGGACATCCAGTTGCCAGGCAAGACATATACGTTTGCACAAACCATTGAGACATACAGGCAATTTTACGACCCGGTGAGCATCAGCATCGTCAACGACACGCTGCTGCTGGTTCAAGACACCAAAGGGGGAGACAATGTGTGTTTTCTGCTCACCACGGACGGAAGGCGAGCGGGAGAGTTCTGCCGCATAGGGCGTGGCAACAGCGAGTTGTTGGAACCACAGTGTCCGTGGGTGGACAAAGAAGGAGCGAACATATACATCTACGACTACAAGACGACATACACATACAGGTATGGCGTGACGGACATCCTCGGTGGCAACACGACACCCGAACCGCTGCGGCATAGCGATGAGAGCAAATATGTCGCTACTCGCTTTAACAACGTGCAGCATCTGTCTAAAAACAAGGCAGTATGTTATGGCTCTGACGAGGACTGCCGATTTCTCATCAGCGAGGACGAGCAGGTAAAACATGTTTACGCAGACTATCCCATATTGGACAACGACACTGAGGTCAACCGCTCGATATGGACCAGTTCTGGCCTGCAAGCCACGAGCATGGATGGCAAACACATCGTTGCGACAACATATATAGGAGCGGCCTTTGAGACTTTTGACGTAGAGGCGGACGGCACAATAAAGAGCAGGGCGACAAAAGCCTATTATAACCCCGTATACTCTATCGCAGAAGGCTCGCATCCGGCATACGCCACCGCGGACATCAACGCTTATCACGGCTTTGTGGGCTGCCTGCAACCACTTGACAGCAGTTTTATCTCCGTCCTGAACGGACAGGGACCAGACAGCATCACACGCAACACCGTGGTCGAATACGACTATGACGGCAACCTGTTGAACAAATATGTCGTACAGGACGGCTATGTATGGGCCATGGCAATTGACAGCCACAGGAATGTATATGCGTTTGTCATGGACGAAGAGGGAAATATAACCCTGAAGAAAGGACATTTTAATTAAAAGTCAAACAAGCAAGGACTATCATATGGCTCAGAACAAGTCGGTTAAGGCTCTTCAAGCCTTGACGGTTGCCATTTCGGCATTGCTGTCGGCCTGCGCCACATCACATGACGCGGCAATCCTCGTGACGGGATACGACAACGAGTTGTTGGAAAACGGTGAGGGAATACGCTACAGGAGTTTCGACGCTACAGTGCTGGATGTGCCGGAAGACCTGTACATAGGCGAGGTGCGGCAAATAAAGGCCACAGACGACATGTATGTGCTGCTGGGAGAGGCGGGCGTATACGTATTCAATACAGACGGTACATTCCGTTGTACGGTAGGAACGAGAGGACATGGACATGGCGAGTATATAAGCCCGGGTGCCGTTGCTGTGTGTGACGACCAGACAATCATAGAGGTGCTGGACAGCTATCAGGGCACATTGCTGCGGTATAGGAAAGACGGTACATTCCTGTCGCAAAAGCGCATAGACACTGACTGTTTCACCATAAACAGATATGAATATGCAGACAGCGCAGGTGTGTTTGGCTGCAGATATGTATTCGGACGGCATACATGTATGTTCTTCACCTGTGACACGACATGGAGTCGAAGCAAATGCTTGATGGAGACTGAGATGCAATCCGACGCCATGATTCCTTTGGGGGCGCATCCTTACAACGTGGGGAAAGACAGGACATTGGTGTGTGTGCCGTTTGACAATACGGTATACCAATACAACCCGAACGGTGGGCTGACACCTGTATTTTGCATAGATACACGCCGAGCGCTGCTGCCGAAAGAGAGTTTGGGAGATGTTGAGTACCGCCTGCCGCTATGCACGTCGGGCGTTCCTGTCAGGGAAAAACTGTTCTACGGTTTCACGGACGTATTCGAGACGAGCAGGCACGTTGTGCTGAACACGGCCTACGACAGTTATATGATAATTGACAAAAAGACGGGCAACGGTGTGCGGTACAGCAACTACTCACCTGAGACAAAGCCTTATGGATACCTGCCAGTACTTGACATCCGCGAGGTGAGGGGTGACACGCTGATAGGCCTGCAATCGTCGCAGCAGATGAGACGGTGGGTAGAGTTTGAGCCATTGTGTGCAGACGACGAGCATGTCAGAAAGATGCAGGACATCATACAGAATGCTCCCGACAGGGATGTGCCGGTGGTGCTGCTGTACGAACTGCAGTGATGGAAAATGTCGTACAGGGTGGTTATATATGGACTATGGCACTTGACAACAACAGAAATGTATATGCGTTTATCCAGGACGGCGCAGGTAATATAACTTTGAAGAAAGGGCACCTTTAACCCAATACACTATGAGAGCAATAAAAGAAGCCGCCGGCTACGCGCTTGCCATCATGTCATTCTGTAGCCTGTCGGGATGTAGCCGGCAGATTGCGGAGCATGATACCATGCGCTTTGGTGATGTTGTCGTTAACGACAACAATATGTTTGATGACATCTGCAGCAGTGTGAGATTGATTGAACTAAAAGCAGATGACGTGGCCATCGGTGACATTAAGCGAGTTTTTCGTCATGACGCTTATCTATATATAATAGACGAGACGGCAGAGAGTGTGCACATTTTTTTAGATGACGGACGATACATTAACACTGTGTCAAAGCGCGGCCACGCTCGTGATGAATACATACAATTGTCGGATGTCTTTGTAGACCAAAAGACTGACGAACTCAAAATACTGAGTCGTGCGGATAAGAAGCTGTTGTCATTCAGTGTGGATGGATCCTTGTTCAAGAAAACCGTCACGCTGTCTAAGGCATTTTGTGCAATGCGACAATATGGTTCAAAATTTGCTGGATACATGGGCAACTATTCCGAGGATATGTCGGAACCATACAATGTCTGGCTGTTAGACTCGGAGCTGAATATATTGGACGGTCACCAGACCATTGAACCGGATACCGAAAGCAGGCTTTCGTCCGATGTGTGTGTATTCTCAAGTTATGGCGACATGTTGATGTACAAACCTGCCAATGAGAACGCCGTTTATTCTTGCGACGACCTTGATCAGCCGCATTATATTTTGGATTTTGGCAAGCAACAAGACAATGCACAGATAGCAAAAACATATTGGTTTCAAGAGATGGATAGATACTGTTTAGTGCGATTGTTGATTAACGGACAATATGTGACAGGTGTGTATGACAAGATACACAAAGAAGCCAAATACTATCATAACTATTGTTATACAGGCAAGTATTTTCTTGGCTCATGGCAAATGCTCGGTGTTGACAGCGAAGCTATTTATTGTGCAATTGACAGGCAGGATATGTATGATGTCTGGACAGGAACCAATGGTTATGTCGATTTCGCGGCCGAATATCCGGAGCAGGTGAAGAACCTGCGTATGGATTTTCCAAACATGCAACGCGAAGGCAACCCGTTCTTGGCGATATATTCGATAAGGAAAGACTGATATCGGTCAATCAACTTTGTTGATAAAGTGAAGCAACTGAACAATAGCAAGTTGTGTGTTTGCAGACGACAATCATAGCATGTTGCGTCATTGTCCCCGTCCGTGTTTTTCAGATAATACAAGTGTGTTGGTTGGCCAACAGCCGAGTTTGCCAAACCAACACAAGCAAAATTCTCTTGAGATGGACTTACCCACAACAACATATATAACAACATGAGACAACCAATAAAAACGTATCGCATTGCACTTGCATGCACATTGTGTTTCTGGGCCTGCACTACAAATACAAAATGGCCAAACGAAGACATATCCTTTATAATGCCAGAAGACAAAATTGAGACAATGCAAGGTGAAAGAATACTCTATGGCGACACGTTGCCAGGTGTGTTGGGTATTGTCATCGCAGACAAATACATAGTAACAATAAGCGATGAAAGAGACCCGCTGTTCACAGTGCTAACCTCCAATGGTGATAGGGTGGCTGATTTTGGCCATATTGGACATGCAACCACAGAATTTTTGACAGCTTCTATCTTAAAACAATACACGAAAGACGGGTGCATTGTTGCAGATGATGTGAATGCGAACAAAATGAAATTGATTGATTTGCATAAGACAATAGAGGAACAGAAAACCATCGTCAATCAGGTTGTTGACATGCCAACAGCATCATTGGAAACATGGTATGTAGACAGCGACAACCAAATAGTACTACAACAACATTCGGACAACTTCTTGTTGTATCGAAATGGCACAAGTCCCAAGGACGCAAAAAAACTCTACAAACCACACATGCCAGCATTCCCTTTATATCATTCAAGATTGTGCGCAAGTTCCAATGGGCAAAAGGTTGCGTTACCTATGATGTATATGGACAGGATAAACTTTTATGACTTTGACAAGGACAGACTGGTAGCAACAAGCATGTATGGCGCAAAGGCCTCAATAGATGACGAACTACATGTGTATTATTGTTCCACATGCACCGACGGTGATAAAGTCTACGCTTTATACATGAACCAAAGCAATGAAGACTCCTATGATATTCCCAAAGCAATGGAAATACATGTGTTTGATTTTGACGGAGTGTATGTAGGGCGATTTGTGGTACCAGAATATATCATAGACATGGATTGTGATGATAATAATTTATATGGTGTAGATTTGGAAGGAAGTATATACAAATATACGTTACCGACATTGTAGGAACAAATCATTTCATCACATCCTTCACTTTGATATGTTGTCAAATAGGGTATATTACAAACGAGTCATAATGAGAATACTTCACGCAAACATTTTGGCCAATAAGGCTTGTGTTTTGATGATTGCATGTTTTGCAGCCTACTCCTGTAACAAGAAAACAGACGGCAGAGAAAATACTACAGCAAAAACAATAGTCTTTGATAATCTTTAACCCCAATCTGTCATTATGGCGTCAATCTGTACAAATCATCAGAGAATTCCATTGTGAATGTCCGTTCCGACAATGCTATTGTCGGTGGCGTGACAATAGTATTCTCGGTGGCTTGACAATAGTATTGTCGAGGTTGCGTCAATACTATTCTTGAGGCATTGACAACACTGGGAAGAAATCGCATCGCCGCTGGCATGGCCTTTTGCCTCCGTGTCTTGGCATGTCCGGGCGACCAGAAAACAACCGACCGAAGATGCAATGGCGAGCTATGGAGAGACGAAACGGGAAGCAAGACGGCGAAGAGAAGGGCAAAACGGATGAAAAGGCAATACAAATCAGCTGATTTGTACAAATTGACGCCCTAATGACCGATTGGGGGTTACGACAAAAACGGCAACTTTCTACATCAAGTAGGCGAAAGAGGCAGAGGTCATTAGTCTTAGATTTTGAATAGAAGTGCCCCTTCCCCGTCCCTCCCGCGCCAGCGTTCGTCCCCTTTCCCCTTCTCCTTTCGCTCCTTCTTTCCCCCATTCGCGTGCGTATAATAAATAATGTGCGATTCCCCCGTTCCCTTGGTCCCGCATGTTTTTTTTCGTGTTCCATGTGATTTTTTTGCCCCTTTCTCTTGCCGTTCCGTGTAAAAGTTGTACCTTTGCACTCGCAAAACGGGAGCGCCTCCGCCTCTTGGAGGGGGCCGTCTTTCGGTCTGCGCCAGTTCTTTGACAGATTTTCATAGACAGAAATTGTAGTACAGGCCTCGCCTTCCATCCTCGTCCTTTGTCGGGCGTCGTATATGGAATGGCGGAGGATTCAAGAAGAAACTTGTCGATTCCCTGGCCTCATGGACGGTCTTCCGGCGTATGATATCGTCATTGAAGGATATTTACAATGAAGAGTTTGATCCTGGCTCAGGATGAACGCTAGCTACAGGCTTAACACATGCAAGTCGAGGGGCAGCATGGCGTCGCTTGCGACCGCTGATGGCGACCGGCGCACGGGTGCGTAACGCGTATCGAACCTGCCCTATACCCGGGGATAGCCTTGCGAAAGTAAGATTAATACCCGATGGCATCGTCCGGCGGCCTCGCTTGGGCGATTAAAGAATTTTCGGTGGCGGATGGGCATGCGGCGCATTAGCTAGTTGGCGGGGTAACGGCCCACCAAGGCGACGATGCGTAGGGGTTCTGAGAGGAAGGTCCCCCACACTGGTACTGAGACACGGACCAGACTCCTACGGGAGGCAGCAGTGAGGAATATTGGTCAATGGGCGGAAGCCTGAACCAGCCAAGTCGCGTGCAGGATGACGGCCCTACGGGTTGTAAACTGCTTTTATGCGGGAATAACGTGGCACTACGTGTAGAGCCTTGCATGTACCGTACGAATAAGGACCGGCTAATTCCGTGCCAG